>Ga0136644_10001146_pt1 | contig 21051 bp, 17 predicted proteins | sample C_130820_EF_Meta_FD_94780 | JGI IMG/M metagenome (GOLD analysis project Ga0136644, IMG submission 94780) | Freshwater microbial communities from Lake Croche, Canada to study carbon cycling - C_130820_EF_MetaG (v2) (version 2) | ecosystem: Environmental > Aquatic > Freshwater > Lake | place... | reverse complement strand
TTTGCCAAAATGCTCTCTAATTGTGCGAACAAGAGCTTCTTTAAAACCCGAAAGGTGAGTTCCGCCTTGCGTGGTATTTTGTCCGTTTACAAACGAATAATATTCTTCGCCATATTGGTTTCCATGCGAAAGTGCAACTTCAATGTCTTCACCTTTCAAGTGAATAATTGGATAACGCAATAAATCTTCATCAGTTTTTCTTCTCAATAAATCTAAAAGTCCATTATGCGAAATATACTTTTGTTTATTGAACAAAATCGTCATTCCTGCATTGAGGTAGCAATAATTCCAAATCATTGCCTCAACATATTGCGGAATATAATGGTAGTTTTTGAATACTGTGTTATCAGGTTCAAATATTACATGTGTTCCGTTTTTTTGGTCAGAATCTAAAATTTCGGACTCCTTGGTAAGTTCGCCTTTACTAAATTCAGCCCATTTTGCTTTTCCTTCACGGAAAGCCAATACTTTGAAATAAGAAGAAAGGGCATTAACAGCCTTTGTACCTACCCCATTCAAACCGACCGCTTTCTGAAAAGCCTTGCTATCATATTTTGCACCAGTATTTATTTTTGAAACTACATCGACAACTTTTCCGAGTGGAATTCCACGACCATAATCACGCACCTCAACCTTGCCTTCATCGAGTTTTATTTCAACTGATTTTCCGTAACCCATTGCATATTCGTCAATGCAATTGTCCATAACTTCTTTAAGCAAAACATAAATCCCATCATCTGCTGCCGAGCCATCGCCCAATTTTCCAATATACATTCCGGGGCGTAAACGGATATGTTCTTTCCAGTCAAGTGAGCGAATACTGTCTTCGTTATAAGTTGCTTCTTTAATCTCAGCCATTTTTTTTAGAATATTTTGTAGTTTGGGGTTTTATTATTTACTTTGTGTTTCAAAGTTCTTTTTAATACATACTTAATATGAAACAACAACAAAATAAAAAATCTTGTGTTACTTTGCATAACTTTTCTGTTAGACAAAAGAACAAAAGAGAAAGAAATTTGACAAATAACGTTAATGATATGAAATTAAACAAGATTAGTTTTTCACAATTTTTTTTCAAATTTACGCTTTTTATACTGATTTTCAGTAAAACATTTGGACAAAATCCAGTCGCGACGCCAACTGGCCCAACAGCGATTCCAACCATTCTGCCAACAAATATCCCAACTGGTGTTCCCACTAATAATGCTAATACAAATCAAGGAGCGGCAAATATGCCACTTCCCGCAAAAAACAGGCTATTAAATAACAATGACCCCAATGATGTTAGAAATATTAAAGGAGCACCGAATGACCAAAGAGCAATCAATAAGGAAGATTCATTGCGAATTATTCGTGAAGAGGAAGCTAATCAAGATGCTGCAAAAGCAACTTTAAGAAGAAGAATTTTTGGCTATAATCTTTTTAATACCGTAAAGTTTGACCCAACCCCAGCGAGTAATATTGCTACACCAAGTAACTATGTTTTGGGTCCAAATGACCAATTGCTTATTGATTTATATGGATATTCGCAGACATTCTTTAAACCAATTATCTCGCCTGATGGATATATTAACTTAGAGAAAGTTGGTTTAGTATATTTAGCAGGTTCGACAATTGAACAGGCTAGAGAAAAAATAAAAAGCAGTTTGTCAAAAATATATATTGGTTTAAACTCGAATTCTGGTTTTCCTGCTAATACTTTTATGAACGTATCGCTCGGAAACATAAGAAGTATAAAAATTACTGTTACTGGTGAGGTTATCGCTCCTGGAACATATACTCTTTCTTCGTTATCTTCGGTACAAAATGCTTTGTACGCTTGTGGCGGACCGAATGAAGTTGGAACATATCGAAAAATTAACATTATTAGAAATAATAGAATAGTATCGACATTTGATATTTATGACTTGCTAATGAATGGTTTTACAAAGAATAATATTATTCTGCAAGACCAAGATATTATTCAAGTATTACCTTATTCTTCAAGAGTTGCAGTAAAAGGAAACACAAAAAGAGAAGGTTTATTTGAACTTTTAGAAGACGAAAAACTCAATAAAGTGATTGAATATGCGGGTGGATTTTCACCTTATGCTTATCATCATCGCTTGAAAGTATATCGTAATACGGCTCGAGAAAGAAAGCTTTTGGATGTGATGGAAGCTGATTTCGCAACATTTAAAATGCAATCTGGTGACTCAATAGTGATTGAACGAGTTTTAGAACGTTTTGAAAATATGGTTGCCGTAAATGGTGCTATTTTCCGTCCTGGTGAATATTCATTAGAAACGAGTCCAACACTTACACAGCTTATCAAATCTGCCGAAGGTCTTAAAGGTGAAGCATTGATTGGTAGAATATCAATCATAAGAACCAGAGAAAATATGATTATTGAAAATATAGCTGTTAATTATGACGATATCATTACAGGAAAAGCTGCAGATGTAGTTTTAAAACGTGAAGATGTTATTACAATTCCATCAATATTCGACTTAACCGAACCTGCTTATGTAAGAATTCAAGGTGCAGTAAATAACCCAGCAGGTGTTGACGGAATAGAAATTCCGTTTTTAAGAAACATGACCATTGAAGATGTGTTAGTAAAAATTGGTGGTTTGTCTGAGTCAGCATCATTGTCGAGAGTTGAAGTTGTGAGACGCAAAAGAAATGTAGATCCAACTGCTACAAACGCTCAAATTTCAGATACATATACATTTAGTATAAATTCAGACCTCAAAGTTGATTTAACAGGAAATAAATTTGTTCTATATCCTTTCGACGAAATCTTTATTCGTCGTTCACCAAATTATATTGAGCAAACTTTCGCTGAAATTCAAGGGGAAGTTATTTTTCCTGCAACTTATGGAATAAAAAGTAAAACAGAAAAGATTTCGGATTTAATTGAAAGGTCTGGAGGATTAAGTCCACAGGCATACCTAGAAGGAGCAACTTTGGTTAGACAAATTCAGTTAAGCGAGATTGAACTTACACAGCGAAGAAAAGCGATTAACGAGATTACTAATAGTGTTAGGGATAATCAGGCGGTTCAAGTAGAAGATATAAATGCGACAACGGTTTCTTCAATTGGAATAAATTTGACAAAAATCATGCAAAATCCGGGCTCAGATGAAGATATGATTTTGCAAGATGGGGACATTATTAGAATACCTAAAAGACTTGAAACCGTACGCGTACAAGGAGAAGTACTTTATCCGACAACGATAAAATACTTAGATGAAAAAAGTTTCATAAATTATATATCAAATGCTGGTGGATTTACAAAAAGATCATTGAAAAGCAAATCATATATTTTATATGCAAACGGCTCGGTAGATAGAACTCGTAGAGTTTTATTTGTAAATATTTATCCAACGGTCGCTCCAGGTTCTGAGATAATTATTCCACAAAAAACTGTTACAGCCCAACAACAAATTGCTCAAGTACAAGGTTTATTTGCAACTATTGCAGGTACTATGACAGCATTTCTGAGTGTATTAGCAATTTTTCAGTTAAGCAAATAATTGAAATTCTTAGTAATTATAATTCTAAAAAAGCAAAATGGCAGATTATCAAACCATACAAGAAGAGCAAATAAACACCAAAGACTTAATCAAGAAAGTTATTGGTGTATTTAAACTAATTAGCAACCAATGGAGACTACTTCTAATTAGTATTTCTCTTGGTACGCTAATTAGTATTCTACTTGATGTTAAGGAATTGAAAGATACAGATTATACTGGCGAAATTCAGTTTAATTTAGAAGCTGGTGGAGGCCAACAAATGGCAATGGGAGGCTTTGGTGGCCTTGCAGGAGCTTTTGGAATGGGCATGGGTGCTTCTTCAAACGATTTATTTAGTGGTGGGAATTTTGGTCTTTTTATTTCATCAAAAACACTTTATGAAAAAGCTTTAATGCAAGAAGTTTTGATTGGTGGCAAGAAAACTCTTTTCATAAATTTTTATAAAGACAGTAGTGATATTGCAAAAAAAGAATGGGGAGGTGACTTGTTACACGAACCTGATTTCAAATCAATTAAATACCGTTTTCAGTCTAAACCAGTCAATAATTTCACGAAAAATGAAAACATTTTATTGGCAACCATTTATGAAAAACTTGAAGCCCAAACGGCACTTCAACCACTCGATAAAATGGGCTCAATAATGGTACTTTCAGCAACTACAAATAGTGAATACTTGACTCAAGTTTGGTTAGAAACTCTTTTGAAGACATTAAAAGAGTTTTATATAGAAGTTCGAACACAAAAAACACGAGAAATTTACGACATACAAATGCGTCGTTTGCGTGAATTGGAAGTAAAACTAAGTTCAACAGACCGCCAATTGGCCAATACTCAATTCCAGAATCAAAATGCAATTGACCCAACTGCACCAATGAGAACTATGCAGTTGAACCGTAGTAATAATTACGTTTCAAATCAATATTTTCAGCAATTAGCCGCCGTTGAACAATTAAAAATGCAGTTAATCAACGTGACGCCACTTTTTACTATATTACAGCCTGTACGACTTCCTCTCTTGAAACGCACTTATACTGTTGGGGGAAATACGCAAACAGGAGCTTTTATAGGTTTCTTTGTTTGTTTAGTATTTATTATCATGCGAAAATCTTATCAAGAATTGATGAGTTAATTTTATAAGTTGGAATATTTTAATTAAGTTTTTTCCTTCTATTTTGAAGGCAATAAATAAATGGAAAGAAACGAAGTAGTTATAAAAGCCGGTAAATCTGCTCTGAATTATTGGAGAGAAGTTTGGCGACAAAGAGAATTATTTTGGATTCTCGGAAAGCGTGATGTGATGGTTCGTTACAAACAAAGTGTTTTAGGAATAGCTTGGGCATTAATCAGAACATTGCTAACAACACTCGTTATGGCATTTGCATTTGGAAAAATCGCAAAATTAGACCAGTCAACTTCTATTCCATATATTTTAGTCGTAATTCCAGGAGTGATTATTTGGTTGTTCTTTTCACAATGTTTACTACAAATTAGCCATAGTATTGTAGGAAATAGCAACTTAGTATCAAAAGTATATTTTCCACGAATAATAATACCTTTCAGTTCATTTTTAGTTGGTTTGCTTGATGCTGTAATCGCCATAATATTCTTTTTTGTGGTATGCCTCTACTATCAGTTTTTACCAAGCTGGCACATTATTTTTGCTCCTTTATTTCTGTTATTGGCCTATTTAGGAGCATTTGGAGCTGGACTTTTTGCAGCAACTTTAAATGTTAAGTACCGTGATATAGGTCAAATTATTCCTTTTGTAGTGCAATTTGGATATTTTATTTCACCAGTTGCGTATTCGATAGAAGAGTATAAAACAAAATGGTGGTATCCAATTTATAACCTCAACCCTGTTGCGGGTACAGTTGATGGCATGCGTTGGTGTTTGTTAGGAGATTACGCCGAATTTAACTGGCAAAGTTTTATTCCGTTGTTATTTTTTGTGATAATTTCAGTGCTATTTTCAATTTGGTTTTTCCGTAAAAACGAAAATTCATTCGTTGATAACCTGTAATAAACATTTAGCTATTAGCATTTAGCTATTAGCAGTTATATTTATTTTTCTATGCTAATAGCTAAAAGCTAATAGCTTTTTACAAAAAAATGAAAGCAATTTCGATTGAAAATATTTCAAAAAAGTATATTCTAAGTCATAAAAAGAAAAAATATCAAAACCTAAAAGAAAGCGTTTCTGGATTTTTAGGTGAACTTTTTACTTCAAAAGACAAGGAAGAATCTAAAGAAGTTTTTTGGGCTTTACGAAATGTAAGTTTCGATATAGAACAAGGAGACCGAATTGGAATCGTTGGTTCAAATGGTGCAGGAAAATCAACTTTGCTTAAAATTTTAAGTAGAATTACTGAACCAACCAGCGGACAAGTTAAAGTAAACGGTCGAATGGCAAGTTTACTCGAAGTCGGAACTGGTTTTCACCCCGACCTTACAGGTCGAGAAAACATTTTTTTGAATGGTGCAATTTTGGGAATGAAGCAACAGGAAATTAAACGCCAATTCGACGAAATAGTAAATTTTGCAGGTATCGAAAAGTTTTTGGATACACCTGTAAAACGCTACTCATCTGGAATGTACGTTCGTTTGGGATTCGCAATTGCTGCTCATCTTGAACCTGAAATCTTAATCGTTGATGAGGTTTTGGCAGTTGGTGATTCTGAATTTCAGAAAAAATGCCTCGGCAAAATGAAAGATGTTTCAAGTAGTGGGCGAACAATTTTATTTGTCAGTCACAACTCAACTGCCATTCAAGGACTTTGCAATAAAGCAGCATTTTTGCAAAAAGGGAACTTAGTAAAATATGGAGAAGTTGGCGAAGTACTTCACGATTACATGACAAGTATTTCAAAATTCCAACTGCAACAAAACTGGGAAACGCCTGACAATGCTCCTGGTAACGACCAAGTAAGAATCAAAAACATTGAAGTCATCCCCGAGTTTATAAATGGCAGTAAAAACATTGATGTTCGTACACCACTAAAGATAAATATTGAGTTTTGGAATATGCTAGAGTCAGCACATTTGAACTTGAGTATGTTTTTATACAATATGACAGGCGAGTGTGTTTTTAACGTTGGGAGTCAAGCCAAAACTTTTTCGAAAGGATTAATTACAGGTATGCTCGAAATTCCAGCAAACTTCTTGAATGATGGTTCATATTATATTTCGGCAATGATTGTAAAAGATACTGCCGACCCCATTTATTTTATGGAAGATGCCATAAGTTTCGACGTAGCCGACTGGCGAGAGGGCACAAATTGGTACGGTAAATGGCCAGGAGCGGTACGTCCAATCAATATTTCAGTAAAAACTTGGAAAGTTGATGGACTGATTTAGAATTAAGGAGATAATAAATTTATGACACCTCGAAGGTATCTCAAATTTTAGAAATATATTTTTTTTATAAAAAACAAAGTGGCCATAAACGTAACAAAATCTTTTTTACCTCCAATTGAAGAATACCAAGAAATTATCAAGGGTATTTGGGAAAACACATGGCTTACTAATAATGGGCCCTTGGTTAGAAAACTTGAAGGACAGTTAAAAGATTATTTAAACGTTAATAACTTACTTTTTGTAGGAAATGGCACTATTGCGATTCAAATTGCACTCAAAGCACTAGATCTTACAGGTGAAATTATCACTACACCTTTCTCCTATTGTGCCACAACTACTTCTATTTTGTGGGAAAACCTTCAACCAGTTTTTGTCGATATAGAAACAGAAACCTATAATATCAACACCGAATTGATTGAAGCTGTAATTACCGAAAAAACATCGGCAATAATGGCTACACACGTATACGGTCGCCCATGTGATATTGAAAAAATTGAATCAATTGCAAAAAAATATAACTTAAAAGTCATTTATGATGGGGCTCACGGATTTGGAGCTACTTATAAAGGTAAATCGGTGCTTTCATTTGGTGATATTACAACTTGTAGTTTTCATGCAACTAAAGTTTTTCATAGTATCGAAGGTGGTTGTATTGTTTCTAATGATAATAATTTGAATAAAAAACTTGAACTTTATCGTAGTTTTGGTCATAAAAACGATGATTATTATACGATGGGTATCAACGGAAAAAACTCCGAGTTTCATGCAGCGATGGGACTTTGTAATTTGCCAAAAGTAGCTGATATTATTAATAATCGTAGAATAATTTCAGAAAAATATGATGACTTATTAAATTGGGGGAAATTAAGTCGCCCAACTAATAATATTGAAAGATTTGAATATAATTACGCCTATTACCCAGTGCTTTTAGCTTCAGAAGCCAAACTTTTACAAGTTACTGAGGCCCTAAAAAAACAAGAAATTACTCCACGAAGATATTTTTACCCATCGCTCAACAAATTACCATACTTAGATATTTATAATCCTTGCCCAATTTCGGAAAACATTGCTCAAAGAGCATTATCTTTGCCACTTTATTATGATTTGGCATTGGAAGATGTCGAGCGTATTGTGAGTATCATAAACAAAAATCTTTGAGTAACACTTAAATCTAAGTATCATTTGGTAACTGTTTCTATTATAATTGTCAATTATCGTACGCCCGAATTGATTGTTGATTGTATCAAAACAATCAAACAATTTACTACAAAAGTAAGCTACGAAGTAATTGTGGTTGATAATGCCTCAAAAGGTGATGACGAAGCTTATATAAAGTCATTCTTCCCTGAAACTATCTGGTTATCAATGAATTATAACGCGGGTTTTGCTCGAGCCAATAATGCTGGAATGCGTATTGGAAAAGGAAAGTATCTCCTACTTTTAAATTCAGACACCAAATTATACGAGCCAGTAATTGATTATTGTGTTTTAAATCTTGATGCTCGGCCTGATGCGATTGCTGGTGGAGCATATCAAGTTTTTCCCGATTTAAGTCCTCGAAAATTTTATCATACATTTACTTTTCGTCGTGATTTTTGGATTGTTCCACCAAAATTTCGTAATTTCTTAAATTATCTCATTCATCAAACCCAATACCAAGATTCTGAGCAAGTAGATTATATTGCGGCGGCATTTTTGATGGTCAGAAAAGAAGGTTTTGAAAAAACGGCCGGACTTGATGAAGAATTTTTCTTGTACGGTGAAGATACAGAATGGGGATATAGACTCGGAAAACTCGGAAAATTAATGGTTTTCAAAGATTGTAATATCATCCATGAGGAATGGGGAAGTAAACCTGAACGCTATGATGAAGCTCAAAACTACACATATTTTAATCGTTTTGACCATCAAATTCAGCTTTCAAATTTAGTTTGGATTCGTAAACAATTTGGAGCTTTGTATTATTTCCTATTAATGCTTCATTATTGGCTTTGGATTCCTACTTTTTATTTGATGAAAATTGTTTCAAATGTAATAAATTTGAGAAATCCATTTTCAGAACTTGAAAACCAAAAGAAATTTGCCAACATGATTGGTGTATTCTCTAAATATTTTTGGAATATTTTGTTAAAAAAACCGACGTTTTATAAGATTAGTTAATGGTTATAGATTATGGTTTAAATGGTCTAATAATAAAATCAGCAAGTAGTTTCTCGATTAAAAAATTCCCCAGTAAACAACAACAATTTGCCCAGTAAAAAATAACAAAACCAATAAATGAGCAAACAGTTAGTACTTTTTATCACTCCTACTGGCGGACGAACAGGTTCGGAAATGCTGTTATGGCATTTACTCAAACATCTTTCGGGAAAGATAAAAACGGCTATTTATACTCTAAAAAATGGTGAACTTTTTGCCAAACATTCAACAGCTGACCAAACATTTGTGAATACTGCCAAACATGGATTTATTTATAAAATCTACGAAGGAGTTTATCATAAGATTTTCAAAATTACGCCCGAAGAAAAGAAATTAATCAATATTCATAAGCAAATTAAAGCTAACCGTTGGTATCTGAATACCCTAACGATGCCTCAATTTGCTCGATTGGCTGCAAAGTTAAACGTTCCCTACGATTTGCACGTACATGAATTGGTAAGTATTTATGACGAGATTCGTTTCGATGATTTTAAGTTTCAGTTTGATAATGCCGACAGAATTATTTGTTGCTCGTCAATAGTTGAAAAACGTGTGCAAGAAATGGGTTATAAGAATACACTCCTACTCCATTCATTCATTGATATTCAGACAATTACGATAAAAATCCCTGCTGAAACTATCCGTAAAAAACTAAATATTCCTGCTGAAGCCTTTATTTGGGTAATGTCAGGCTCGATGAATCTCCGCAAAGGTTATGATTCTGTTTGTGATTTATTTGAGTTTTTACCTGCAAATACGTATATCGCATGGCTCGGAAGTGTAAAACAAACAGGTGTTCTACATTATATTCGCCAAAGGACTAAGCTAGAAAAGCTAAATTTTATCGAAATTGGTGAAAAATCTGATGAATATTACGATTATCTTAACATTGCCGATGGTTTCGTGTTAACTGCCAAAGAAGATCCATTTCCATTAGTAATGATAGAGTCTGCTTATCTCGAAAAACCAATTGTTGGGTATAATTCAGGAGGTATTTCAGAGTTTGTGCAAGAGGGAATGGGAAAAAGTGTGGATAGTTTTAATCCAAAAGATTTGGCAGAAGTAATGATTATAGTGCAAAACAAAACATTGATTATTGATAAAGAAAAACTAAAAAATAGAGCACTGACCTTTGATATAAAAAATCAAATAGGTAAATGGGACTCAATTTTTGATTAAATAAAATGGGAAATTACAACGAAATAGTGGCTGAACTTCAAGAAGCCCAAAAAGTGCTAGATGATTTTATGAGTTCGGAAGAAAACATAAAAAATATTGAAAAAGTCGCTGATTTAATGTCTGAAGCTATTAAAAGTGGCAAGAAAATTATTTCATGTGGTAATGGTGGCTCGCACTGTGACGCTATGCACTTTGCAGAAGAACTTTCTGGCCGCTATCGTGAAAACCGTAAATCATTGGCAGCCATTGCAATTTCTGACCCAAGCCATATTTCTTGCGTTGGCAATGATTATGGTTTCGACTATATTTTTTCAAGATTTATCGAAGGACTAGGGAATGCTAATGATGTTCTTTTAGGAATTAGTACAAGCGGAAACTCAAAAAATATTATCAACGCTACTAAAGCAGCTCGTGAAAAAGGAATGAAAGTGGTTATTTTTTCTGGAAAAGATGGAGGTAATCTTGCTGGATTGGCTGATGTAGAAATCAGAGTTCAACACTTTGGGTTTGCCGACCGAATTCAAGAAATTCATATAAAAGTGATTCATATTTTAATCATGCTGATTGAGAAAAAAGTATTATTATAAATATGAAAATCCTCTTTATAAGCCATGATGCAAATCGAGCTGGAGCTCAACTTTTTTTACTGAATATTATGCAATATTTAATTAAAAAAGGCATATCTATGCATTTACTATTGCTCTGCGATGGAGTTTTAAAGAGTGAATTTGAAGATATTTGTCCAGTGACTGAATATCCAAAAATGGAAGTTAGCAAGGCTTTATATAAAAAAGCAATCTCAAAATTGATTCCAAAGAATAATAAACAAAAAGCTCAATTTTATTCATCACTTCTTGCCGAAAACTTTGATTTAATTTACGCCAATACCATCGCAATATCTTGGGTGATACCTGAACTTTTGGAATTTCTAAAAATCCCATTGATTACACATATACACGAACTCGAATTTTCAATTCAACTATATTCAAATAATCAAAACCGAGAGTTTTTATTCAAAAATACTACAAAACTTATTGCTTGCTCAAAGGCTGTTGCCGAAAATATTATCAAAAAACATCATTTTCCTGCAGAGAAAACTGAAGTAATTCATTCATTTGTAGAAAATGAAAAAGTAATTTCAAGAAGCCATTCTAGTAATAATGAAGAGATTAAGCAAAAATATAAATTGCCTGAAAATACTTTTTTGATTGGTGGCTGCGGCAATGCTGAATGGAGAAAAGGAATTGATATTTTTGCATTAATTGCAAGCCGAGTTTTAGACTTATCGCCAAAAAACAAGTATCATTTCGTATGGATTGGTGTAAAAAAAGAAGGCGAATATTACGAACAAATTTGCTATGATATCGAAAAATTAGGTATCAAAAAGTATATAACTTTTATTGAGCAAACGCCTGATGCTATCGAATTAATTAATGTTTTAGATATTTTCACTTTACCATCTCGTGAAGACCCTTTTCCATTAGTAATGCTCGAAGCGGCTCTTATGAAACGAACAATCATTGGTTTTGAGAAAACAGGGGGTTGCTCAGAATTTATCGAGGCTGATGCAGGAATGCTTGTTCCTTACTTAAATATTAACGAAATGGCAATAAAAATAATAAATTTGCATGAAAATCAAGTTTTAGCACAACAATTAGGTCATAATGCCAAAGAAAAAGTATTAAAAATGTATAGTTTTGAAAATTCGATACTCAAAATTGAAAAACTTTTAAGGTCTGTTTAACATATTTGACCGTTTAAAATTTGTAAATCATTAATAATAATCGTTCGGATCAACCCATCGTAATTTCTTCTATGACTCTCGTATTCACACTTTGTTCAGTTAATTATCTTGCTCAGGCAATTACATTGGGAGATTCATTAAAAGAACAAAATCCAGACATGCAATTTATTATTGGTTTAGTCGATAGACTCGAAACAAAGGAAATTGACCAATCAAAAATGCCAAACTTTCAACTATTGGAGGTGGATAAAATCAATATTCCTGATTTTGAAGGAATGTGCGAACGATATAATATTACTGAATTAAATACGGCTGTTAAGCCATACTATTTTGATTATTTTCTAAAGAATCGTCCTGATATTACAAATATTGTTTACTTTGACCCAGATATAATTGTTTTCGATAAATTATCGCATTTGACCAATAGCTTAGCCGAAAATAATATCGTTGTTACTCCACACATTACTACACCCTACAATGATGAAAAGTGGCAAAACGAAGAAGACATTATAAATACAGGAATTTTCAACTTTGGTTTTGTGGCAATAAAACGCTCGACCGAAGCACAAAAAATGATAAAATGGTGGTGCGATAAACTCAAAAACGAATGTATAATAGACCTTTGCAATGGACTATTTGTTGACCAACATTGGGCCGAATTCTTTCCGGTTTACTTCGATAAAGTATTAATTGACAAACACTTAGGCAATAATGTTGCTTACTGGAATCTTCATGAAAGACTTTGTTCATTTGTCGAAAATCGCTGGATGATCAATGACGAAATTCCGTTGCAGTTTTTCCATTATAGTGGCTACCTAATTGCTAAGCCTAACGAAGTTTCTAAATACCAAAATAGAATCAACTTTGAAAATCGTATCGATATTGTACCGCTTTTTGAACTATATCGCCACCAACTTTTAGCCAATAACGAACTTTACTGGAAAAACTTTAAATGCGATTATATCAAACCTCCTAAAATAAAACGATATTTAAGGATTAGAAAATATCTTAAAACTCCTTTAGAAAAATTGGCTCAAATGATTGAGTCTTAATTTGTTTAATTTATGCAAAAACTCTTCGCACTTTGGTCACACCGATATTATAAATATACACATTTATTTAAAGTGTATATATTTTTCATGAAAATCTATTTAGAAGTTTTATTTCTGAAACTTAAATTTTTTAGAAAAAAAAGAGAAGTAATTGCCATAATATTGACACAACAACTTGGTGATATTGTTGCTGCAGAACCCCTTTCTCAGCAAATAAGAGAAAAATATCCAAATGACTATATTATATGGATTGTAAAACCTATTTTTAAAGAATTACTCGAAAATAATCCAAATATTGATAAAATTATTGAAGAATTTTGTGCGAATCAAAGAAAACTGTTATTAAATTCTGGCATTTTGGACAAAGTTTATAACCTTCAATTTCGAAATAATAGTCACTGTTCGAAATGCGATATTTATGTTGAAAATCCAACAGCGGACTCGAAAAATATAACTATTCATAATTATTATTTTCAAGGAAACTTGCTAACTGTTCAACAAAAAATTACTGGGCTTCCTACGAAAGATATTACACCGAAAATATTTATTGATATTGCACAAATAAAAAAAGTTGATTCATTGGATTTGCCATCAAATTTTGTTGTTATTCATTGTCAATCTGCCCAAAATAGTCGAAACTGGGATAGCACAAAATGGACAGACTTAGTTAGTTATTTTATACAAAACACTAACTATCAAATAGTTGAAATTGGTTTAAAAAGCGAGTTGAGTATAATCTCTCCAAAGTTCACAAACTTGTGTGGTAAGCTAAGTATTTTAGAAACAGCTGAAGTTATCAAACGTGCAAAATTGTTTATTGGCGTCGATAGTGGACCCGCACATCTTGCAAATGCTGTTGGTACTTTTGGTGTAATTATGATAGGAAAATTAGTTGATTTTATCAATCATATTCCTTATTCGGGAGCATATAAATCAGGAGAAAATGCTATAATTGTAAGAAATTCAGAAGGTGCAAGTTCTGAAATAAGTACCGAAACGGTCATTCAAACAATCATTAAAAACAACTTATTACTCAAATAGGCGTTCGTCGAACTCAAATTTATGTTTATTTTTACAGTATGTACCATCAATAATCTTGCTCATGCCTTTGTTTTAGGCGATTCTATTAAAACTCAACATCCTGAATATCAATTTGTTATAGGCTTGGTTGATAATAAATCTAATATTCCAACTTCTATAAAATCACCATACTTGATTTTAGATAATACAGAAATTGAGATTCCAGAGTTCATCCAAATGGCAGAAAAATATACAATTGATGAATTATCAGCTAATTGTAAGCCATTTTTTGCAGAATATTTCTTAGAAAAAACCGAAAAGTTAATTTTTTTAGATTGCACATCGGTCATATTTCAGTCAATAACCTTTGTTAGTGATTTACTCAATCATTCAAATATAGTTCTGACACCTCAATTACTTTTTGCCAATAAACATCCCAACGAAAAGCTAATTCTAAATTCGGGCATTTATCATGCTGGATTTATTGGCTTTAAGAAATCAGATGAAACATTTAAATTTCTAAAATGGTGGAGCAAAAACACAAGTACAAAAGGTTTTAAAGATTTATGCAAAGGTTTAAACACAGACCAACTTTGGCTCGAACATGTACCTGCCATGTACGAAGGGGTATATATTTTAAAAGAAGCTGGCGTAAATATTGGTTATTGGAATCAATCAGAAAGAAATATTACGCAATTAAAATTAGCATCGAAACTTTATTCCATAAATTACCGAGACAGACAATTTCCTAAAGAATATATTGAAAAACTGAACAAATATTCACAGAAAAAACTGTCAAAAATTAAACCAACTTTTGGTATTGAAGATTCCAATAAACCCACTTTGGGCAAAACAATAGCAAGGAAAATTCGTACTTTTAACAATTTGGTGGATTTAATTCTTGATAAATTTATTTCCTAAAATTTTCTCATTAATGTAAAAATTAACGAAATTTTATTTCTTTCAAATGTAAAAAATAAATTTTTGAGTTAAATTTGCAAAAATTAAAAGCTAGAAACACTTATGAGTTATTCAATTGAGAAGACCGAACATTACGCCCTTATCCTATTAAATGAGAGCAAATTCGATAAATCAATTACACCCGAAATTGAAAAACAAATTGTTGTTTTATACCGCGAAGGGTTAACGAACATGATTGTTGATTTCTCGAAAGTTTTAGAAATCGACGAATCTGGGCTTTCATTGCTCCGAAAGGCGACAAAAGTTTGCCGTACAGAACAAGGTCTATTTATTGTTTGTACAAAAGACGACGATATTCTTGATTTGATTGATGGTGAGAAAATTCATGAAATTGTTTTACTTCCAACAACTGATGAAGGAATAGACGCTGTATTTATGAACGATTTGGAAAACGATTTTCGTGACCAAAAAGATGACGATTTCGATTTAGGTGAAGAAAATGGCTTTACTGAAGGAAAATTTTGATTTTATTTACTGGAAATTAGGAAACTGCGGGGCCACCCGTGAGGTTATTAGGCATCTTTATTCACACCAAATCTCCAATTTTCAGTAACCAATCATAATTTATGAATTTTGATTTATTAGTTTTAGGCACTGGCTCGGCTACTCCAGTTATAAATAGGCATCCATCAGCTTTTTTACTATCAATTGAGAACGAATCATTTTTGATTGACTGTGGCGAAGGTACACAGTATCGTTTACTCGAACAAAAAGTCAAATCTTCAAGAATACGTCATATTTTTATTAGCCACTTGCACGGCGACCATTACTTTGGGTTAATTGGCTTGCTTTCAAGTTGGAGCATGAACCAACGCAAAGAGGAATTAACAATTTTTGCCCCTCGCGGACTTGATGAAATCCTAACCGCTCAATTCAAACATTCCGAAACTCGCTTGCATTACAAAATTAATTTTGTAGATACCGATACCGAAAACGCTTACCAAATACTTGAAACCAATTTCGTAACGGTTGAAACTATTCCGCTACATCACCGTATTCCATGCTGCGGTTTTTTGTTTCGTTCAAAAGCCACTAAGAGAAAAATCGTTGCTGAAAAATTAACTGAAAATTTCCCGATTCCGTATATAAAAATGCTCAAAGATGGGCTTGATATTCATGATGAATTAAGCGGAATTACTTATAAAAATAAAGACTATACAATTGAAGGAGGCACTTCAAAATCGTTTGCTTATTGTTCAGACACAGCTTACAATGAGTTGAAAATAAGTCAATTACAAAATGTTGATGTCGTTTATCACGAAGCTACTTTTACTGATTCCGAACTAAAACGTGCTGAACAAACCAACCATTCTACGGCACGCCAAGCAGCTATGATTGCCCAACATTCTAATGCCAAACAGTTAATAATTGGACATTATTCTTCACGATATAAAACCCTTGACACTCATCTTTCAGAGGCACAAGAAGTTTTTGAAAACACCTTTTTAGCCGAAGAAGGAAAATCTTATAAAATTTAATTTGAAATTATAGTGCAAGTTTTGAATTTGTCAACACTCAAAAACATTAAATAAGCAAGTTAGAAACTCGCTCTTCTTTAATTTATTATACAAATTTTTGATAAAATTATAAAAATCTAATGTTCTGTAAAAATATTTAACTATATAGTCTATAATTATCATAGACTTAGTATATATTTGTAAGATAAAACATACAAATATAAAATGCAAAGCTTTCATACTGAGTTAGAGAATCCTTTAGTCGAAAAAGACATTATAGATTTAGAGCTAAAAATCAAAATGTTTCGTGAGGGTAAAATTCACGAAGAAAAATTCCGTAGTTTAAGACTTGCTCGAGGCGTTTATGGCCAACGTCAACAAGGTGTACAAATGATTAGAATCAAGTTGCCTTACGGTAAAATGACGCTCAATCAATGGAAAAAAATTGCAGATGTATCGGATGAATATTCAAATGGAAACCTTCATTTTACTACTCGTCAAGACGTGCAGATTCACTTTGTGAGCCTTGATAGAACTCCCGAACTTTGGTCAAAACTTGAAGAAAATAATATAACATTACGTGAAGCATGCGGCAATACCGTAAGAAATATAACGGGCTCCCCTACTGCGGGTATAGACCCAAATGAGCCTTTTGATATAACACCTTACGTTCATGCAACGTTTGAATATTTCTTACGCAATCCAGTTTGCCAAGAAATGGGACGTAAATTCAAAATGTCATTTTCAAATACAGATAATGACACTGCACTTAGTTATATGCATGATTTGGGTTTTATTCCAAAAATTGTGGATGCCAAACGCGGATTCAAAATCATGCTTGGTGGCGGCTTAGGAGCTCAACCACAGTTAGCACATTTAGCTTATGAATTCGTTGAAGAGGATGCAATTATTCCATTAATTGAAGCAGTTTTAAGAGTTTTCGACCGTCACGGTGAAAGAAATTCACGCCATAAAGCACGTTTAAAATTCTTAATCGCAAAAATCGGTTTCGAGGCTTTCATGCAATTAGTTGAAGAAGAAAAACTTTCGTTGAAAGTGAAAACTTATAAAATCAATAGAGATAAGTCAGAATCTGAAATAGGAATTGAATCTGTAATTAGCACAAAAGACAGCGTTGAGTTCCAAAACTGGTTCAAAACTAATACTTTTACCCAAAAACAAGCTGGCTATTTTGGTGTTTTTGTGAGAGTTCCGTTGGGTAATATTTCAAGTTCTGTTACACGTAGTTTGGTCGAAAAACTTGAAGGTTTAGTTGCTGATGATGTTCGTGTAACTGTCAATCAAGGTTTATTACTACGTTTTGTAAAAGCTGAAAACCTTGTTGCAGTTTTTGAAATTTTATCAGCCCATAATTTAGCCGCTCCTGGTGCTAATAGTATTGTAAATATTACAGCCTGTCCTGGTACTGATACCTGCAACTTAGCTATTTCTGATAGCACCAGCATTTCTCTCGAATTGGAGAAAGTTATGAAAGAAGATTTCCCTGAATTGATTGAGGAAAACAATATGCAAATCAAGATTTCGGGCTGCATGAATGCTTGCGGACAACACAGCATGGCTCACATCGGTTTTCATGGAAGTTCTTTAAAATCAGCAGGAAAAGTTTTACCTGCACTTCAAGTTTTATTGGGTGGTGGTACAACTGGAAACGGTAGTGGAAGAATTGCTGACAAAGTAATTAAAGTTCCAAGTAAAAGAGGTCCACAACTGCTTCGTGTTGTTTTAAACGATTATGAAACTAACGGTTTAGAAGGTGAATATTTTAATGATTATTATGACCGACAAGGTGAAAAATATTTCTACGCTTTATTAAAACCTTTGACAGACTTATCAACTCTGATTGACACAGACTTTGTTGACTGGGGACGTGATGAAATATTCCAAACAGAAATTGGAGTTGGTGAATGTGCAAGTGTAATTATTGATTTGGTTGCTACGCTTTTTTACGAATCAGAAGAAAAAATGGAGTGGGCTAAAGAAGCATTCAACGAAAATCGTTTTGCGGATGCTATTTACTACGCTTATCAATCGCAAGTAAATACCGCAAAAGCATTATTACTTGATAAAAACGTAAGTTGTAGCACTCAAAATGGCATTATCACTGAATTTGATAAGCATTTTGTAGAAGAATTTAGTGGAAATGTAAAGGAGCAAATCTTACAAATTAATAAAAATGAGCCAAGCAAAGATTTCGCTGTTGATTATATTTTGGTTTCAGAAGAGTTTATAAAACAAGCAATTCTTATTCGAGAGGCTATGAAATCAACTTTAGAAGTTGCTTAATTTTAAATAAATTATGAAAAGAATTGCAATTGCATTAAGTGAAAATGTACAAATAAAATTCATAGCTTACGCAATGATTTTTATGAAGATTTCACTACTCGGTATTTTGATTTACAGAATTTCGACAGGATTAAGTGAATTTTCTTTTACATTTGATACTGTATTATTATACTATGTTGGCATTGGGTTTTTAGCACAATTAGTAGATGGTGCACTTGGTATGGCTTATGGTGCATCATGTACATCAATGCTCTTAGGTCTTGGAGTACCGCCCGCTTATGCTACTGCCAGCGTGCATACTGCCGAAGTTTTTACAACTGGCGTTTCGGGTTTATCCCATATTTATTTTGGCAATATCGACAAGAAATTATTTTTCAGAATCGTATTAACAGGCGTAATTGGAGCAATGATTGGTGCATATCTAATTTCAGATGTTTTCGATGGAAAAATGATAAAACCTTATATTTCAATTTATATGATTACATTGGGCGGTATCATTATTTCAAAAGCATTTAAAACTCGCCCAACCGAACCACAAAACAAAAACTTAGGTTTACTCGGCCTTTTTGGTGGTTTTCTTGACTCTGTTGGTGGTGGTGGATGGGGCCCTTTAGTTACATCAAACCTCATCAGTAATGGCAATGCACCAAAAGAAGCAATCGGAACAGTAAATACCGCTGAGTTTTTTGTGTCATTTTTTAGCACTGGTGTTTTCATGTTATTTATTGATATTCAAGCATGGCAAGCGATAGTAGGTCTAATCATCGGTGGTGTTTTAGCCGCTCCTATGGGTGCATTTTTAGTGAAATTGTTTAAACCAAAAACTATCATGATTTCAGTCGGAGTTTTGGTCATACTTTTAAATATTTGGAATTTAGCAAAGGTTTTGTTTTAAGTGACATATTATTATGATTGATATTTTAGAAAAATATTCATTACCTGAAAGTCTTAGCTTTTTAGCAGGAAAGTACCCATCAAAAGTAGTTTTCTCAACTTCTCTCGGTCAAGAAGACCAAGTGATAACTGATGCTATTTTCAAAAACCACATTGACGTTAAAGTTTTCTCTCTCGATACTGGTCGACTTTTTCAAGAAACTTACGAATTAATCGATAAAACTCGCTCAAAATACAAACAAAACATCGATATTTATTTCCCAAATACTGAGAAAATTCAACAACTCGTTTCGCAAAAAGGTGCAAATAGCTTTTATGAATCAGTCGAAAACCGTAAGGAATGTTGCTTTATTCGCAAAATTGAACCATTGAAAAGAGCATTGGCAGAAGCAGAAGTTTGGGTTACGGGTTTACGTGCTGAACAATCTGAAAACCGCAACGATATGAAGATTTGGGAATGGGACGAAGGAAATAAAGTTTGGAAATTTAACCCATTGATTCATTGGACATACGAGGATGTTTTGAAATATATTACAGAAAATAAAGTACCAGATAATCCTCTTCACCAAAAAGGTTTTATAAGTATCGGTTGTCAACCTTGTACGAGAGCAATTGGCCTTGATGAACACCCAAGAGCTGGCCGTTGGTGGTGGGAAGAATCAAAGAAAGAGTGTGGACTGCACGCTTAATTTTCAATTATCAATTATCAGAGTTTATGTGCAACTTTGCATTTTAAATTAAATATAGACTTTGACACAAAAATATAATAAATGAGTACATTTTCAGAAAAAACAACAGTTTATCAAGCGAATGATAGTTCGTTTCCAAGAGAATTGGAAGATGAAGCTATCTATATTTTGCGTGAAGTTGCCTCTCAATTTGAAAAACCAGCTATATTGTTTTCAGGTGGAAAAGATTCAATTACGGTAGTGAGACTTGCCCAAAAAGCATTTTATCCTGGAAAAATTCCTTTTTCCCTTCTTCATGTAGATACTGGACATAATTTCCCAGAAACGATTGAATACCGTGACTGGTTGGTTAATAAACTTGGATTGGAACTTCACGTGCGATACGTAGCAGATTCCATCAAACATGGCAAAGTAAAAGAGGAAACTGGTAAATATGCGAGTCGCAATGCTCTGCAAACCGTTACGCTTTTAGATGCGATTGAAGAATTTAAGTTTGACGCTTGTATCGGTGGGGCAAGACGTGACGAAGAAAAAGCTCGTGCAAAAGAACGTATATTTTCGGTTCGTGACGATTTCGGTCAATGGAATTCGAAAAAACAACGTCCAGAATTATTCGATATGCTAAATGGTAAAATCGAATTGGGTGAAAACGTGCGGGTT
>Ga0136644_10001143_pt1 | contig 21071 bp, 23 predicted proteins | sample C_130820_EF_Meta_FD_94780 | JGI IMG/M metagenome (GOLD analysis project Ga0136644, IMG submission 94780) | Freshwater microbial communities from Lake Croche, Canada to study carbon cycling - C_130820_EF_MetaG (v2) (version 2) | ecosystem: Environmental > Aquatic > Freshwater > Lake | place... | reverse complement strand
GTTTGCGATCGTCGGAACGCTTGCATTACCCATAAATCGTGGTGTGGGTGTGTTAATTATCCCAGATGTTGACGATTTACTGACGTTTCAGAGTCTTCGCCCCTATATGAGCCCGCATACGGTAAAAGACTGTAAAATTGCGGGTGCTTCTGATGCCGCGTTCCAGTGTCAGCTAAGATTGATGGCATCGAAGCAATTGCAATCCGTGAGGATACCTAACTGCTCTGCCGTTGTATTCTGTCAGAAGCCTTGGGCAAAACAGTTGAAATCACGGGTTGATGCGATCGACATCTCAAGCGGGGACGCAAGATCTCTTCGGATTTTTGAAGAGGCTATAAGAAACTTGCCACCCCGTATAAGCCAAAAAAACAGTATCAAAAATCAGAGTTCCGTGAAAGGTAAAGGTAAGGCTAAGGGTGTCGTAAAGAAGAAAGTTGTGACTAACGCTTCCCCTGAAATCGAGTACTTTTGGACGGATAGCATAGTTAGGCCTATGGTTGCAGACAACTTGGCGTACGGGCGGCCCTGGTACGCAAATTTCCATGATTTGATGACAAAAAAGGATCCGATTTCCGGAAACCCGAAACGACTTAAACTCTTTTTTGAAAAGGAAGGTCTAAAGCGAATGATCGATAATGTTGACTGGGATGATACTGGAGAAAAAGCGATTGTACTTGCAGTACATCAGGCTATCAAACAGCGTTTGGGGCAGATTGCAAGCGAAAATAAGGGCAAGCAGGGAGTAATGAAAAACCGAATGCAAGGCGAATTCGATAAATGGCGTCTCGCTTTCTCCGGCGCGAAAACCCCTGATCAGTTTCGAGGTTCAATTTGTGACCTTTTTGGCAGAGCAGGGATCAATCCCGTTCTCAAGGAACATTGGGTGAGCATCCTACCGTGGCTCAGTAGTCCTACGAAGTGGCAGCTCGCTCGTGACCTCTCTTTGCTTGCCCTCGCAAGCTACACCGGTACCGGTGTCAAAGAAATCGAACCAACAGACGAACTCAGCAGTACTGCTGAATAAACATCCGGTTGAAATCATATTTTTTTTGAGGTAAATGAAATGGCATTACACGTCTTCGCAAACATGGTCACATCATTCGGCACCGCCGCAAACAATCGGGCGGAAAACGAAGGGAATATCACTACGCTACAAAAAATAATCTGGAAAGGACAGACTCATTCCACCGTAAGTGCCGAAGCAATCAGATTTGCACTTCGACGGCAATTTGCCGACACGGAGGAAACAAACCGCAGATGGGATGAAGACGTAAGGGCAAACGTTTGGAGGGACCACAAGTTTTCCGGATGGGCGGATCCGGAAAAGAGAGTCTACATCGACGACGATCTTTTGGGATACATGACTGCTGAAGCGTCGAATGAGGAGGGGGCAGCTGGTTCCGCAAATATTCGCAGGGCCGTTTTGGAGATCACCCGCGCGGTATCTCTTACGCCCTGGCCAGGTGATGTAACTTTCAATGCCGCGTCACCAGGGGCAACTCCCTCCGCTGCTAAAAAGGGAATCAATCCAGTGCCCTATGGAACCGAACTGCACGCGACGAGATATCAATTTGGAGCTGCGTTGACGCCCAATCGTCTCCGAGATCCGAACCGTGCAAAGATCGCAATCGAGGGATTATGCTCTCTTCGAACCGTTGCCGGAAATCACGGGCGGTTTCTGTTCGATTTTTCGCCAGATGTGATAGTTTTTCGAGTAACTACAGATCCGTCCCCAAGATTTTTGTACTGCTTCGATACTAAGGATAATGGAGCGTCAGTGAGCGCCGACATTCTCATGCATAGAATTGAGAGTGGCGACATTGATTCGAGCGAGCTTTTTGTGGGATCAAGTGAATTGAATTCGCCGTTGGCACAGCAATTCCAATCCAAGGGTGTGCAAGTTGCTGGCGTAAGAGCCTCGGCGAAATCGGTCGTTACTACACTAGGAAAACTCTTTTCGGAAAACGCCTAGCGAGGATTTGCAATGCTTGGACTATATGTAACGGTTCCGATCGCGTGCTTTCGCAAAGGCATGGCAAGAGAGTATCTTGAAACGGAACTTATTCCACCGCCTTCGACATGCTACGGTTTCTTGCTGTCTTTTGTTGGCGAAACAGACCGAGCTAAGCACGGGGGGGTGAGGGTAACCTGCGGCGTGATTGGGCAACCATTTAAAAGTGTTGTACTTCGAACGGTTTGGCGAGTGAAGTCCAAGCCGCTGGGATCGTCTGGAAACACAAGACCGGACTATCAGCAGTTGCTGACAAACCTGAGGATCGTCATTTGGATTGATTCCCAACACGAGGATAACGAGAGCTCGACGCTTGAATCAAGGGTTTCAAATATGCTTGATCCAAAACTGAGGAGTGATGTGGATAGATTCGGCGGATTATCGTTGGGGGAGAGCACCCACTTGGTGGACGAGATTTCACCGATTTCTGTTTTGGAGAATAGACAAACAAGCGAAGAAGCTCGATTGTTTGTGCTGAATGAGAAGGGGAGAATGACACTACCAGTATGGGTGGATCACGTCGGGTCGTCCGGAACGCGATACACCACGGGTGACTTAGTTACACGACTAGCATGGATACCGCCTTCTGTTCAGGAAATACCAACGATTTCCGCTATGTAATCCAACTTGATTTTTACAACAGAACGAAACAAGAACTGTCGAAAACTCCAGCATTTAGCTGCAAAGAAATATATTGTCAATTCCGAATTCATCTATCTCGAGCATCTATGACACCCGATCGTTTCCCATTACGAGTTATGTCGCTTCACGCTCTTTTTTACTGTGAGCGTCTATTTTATCTTGAGGAGGTTGAAGAGATTCGTTTAGCCGACCATGCGGTTTATGCCGGAAGACGTCTACACGAACAAATTTTGCCTTTGGATGATGAGTCGCCTGAACATCGCAGTATCGAAATTGCAAGCGAAACATGGGGACTTACAGGAAAAGTCGATGCGGTCCGAAAACGTGACGGAAAGTGGATCGCGTACGAGCATAAGCGAGGTCGTTGCATGCGAGGCGAACGAAACGAGGTTCTTGCATGGCCGAGTGATCGCATACAGGTAATCGCGTACGCAGTTCTGATCTCGGAGTGCTTTAAGGAAAATGTCCACGAAGGCCGTGTTCGATATCACACAGATAATGTGACAGCGATCGTAAGGATTGACGAGCAGGCTATTGATGATTTAAAGCTTGCAATTCAACGGGGTCGGCAACTTCAAGAAACGACAATGCGCCCACCTGTTGCATCGAACGAGAAGTTGTGCAATCGGTGTTCCTTAGCGCCAGTCTGCTTACCTGAAGAGGAAAGACTGGGCAATCAACCGATCATCGACGGATGCTCTAAAAGCGATTTAGAGATCAGTGATCACGGTTTCAATGATGATACAGATGGTTCTGCTGGTCGCATTCCTAAGCTTTTTCCGTCCGTCCGAAGTAAGCAGACGATCCACGTATGTACACCCAAGGCACGGATTGGAAGAAGCGATCAAACCTTGGTGATACAATCGGAAGATCTGTCGGGTAAATCGGTTACTCAAAAAATCCCAATTCAGGAAGTGGACGCCGTCGTGATACATGGTTACGGACAAATAACTACCCAAGCGATTCACCTTTGTTCCTATCATGAGGTTTCAGTTCAGTGGATGTCATTCGGGGGCACGTTTGTAGCGGGAACCGCTGCATCTCCAGGTCGAGTACAACAACGAATTCGCCAATACAAAGCCCTTCAAGACGAGCAGATGCAAATGAGACTTGCGAGATCTTTGGTACACGCAAAAATCGAAATGCAGTTGCGGTATCTTTTACGAAGCACTCGAGGGTCGAAAGGGAATCGAGAATCTGTTCAAAAAGAGATCGAGTGTATGCGTCAAGCCCTGAAGGGGTCGACGACGGCCGAATCATGTCAATCACTTTTAGGTTTCGAGGGTATGGCCGCACGAGCATACTTTGCCGCAATACCTTCCGTTCTGTCTGTGTCGGTACCTTCGGAATTAGTGCCCAAGGGTAGGAGTAAGCACCCGCCGCTTGACCGATTCAACGCATTGCTTTCATACGGTTACAGTCTCTTGTACGGACTGGTTGAACGAACCGCCTTATCAATCGGCCTTGAGCCATCTTTTGGTTTCTATCACAGACCTCGCTCGTCTGCACCGCCGTTGGTTTTGGATGTCATGGAGCTGTTCCGAACAAACATTTGGGAAATTCCACTGATCGGGAGTGTTAATCGGCTTCAATGGCATGTAAACGACGATTTTACCGTTACGAACCAGAAGGTATGGCTTTCTGATGCAGGGCGTCGGAAAGCTCTTGCAATTTTTGAAGAACGACTTAACGAAAAACACGCTCACCCCCACACGGGACAGTCGATGACCTATTCTAGACTTGTCGAACTAGAACTGCGTCTCTTGGAGAAGGAATGGAGTGGGCATCCAGGATTGTTCGCTAAATTAAGGTTACGGTAAGATGAGTGAAAAACACTGGCACTTAGTGAGTTACGATGTAAGGGATGCTAAACGGTTAAGGAAGGTTGCCAAAACTATAGAGGGGTATGGAACGCGATTGCAGTACAGCGTATTTCGGTGTCGATTAAACCGGGAGTCCTTGGAGAAACTGCATTGGGAGTTGAGTAAGATCATGGATCAGGTTGATGATCTTTTGGTAATTCCGCTTTGCGACGCTTGTTCCTGTAAGGTGCAGGCGCATTCTTCTGGGGATCGCTCGGATTGGGGTGAACCACCGGAATCTTTTCGGATAATTTAACATTACAGAATCATGGATCTCAGAGTGGAGGCTTGTTTTTGCGTGACGAAGGCAAATCGAGTTGGATTTCCGTTGTTTTTTCACAACATTGGTACTGATCACATCCATGATTGGTTTTCCAGCTCTCCTAACTTCTCACCTGTGCTTGACTTAGGGTGCAAAATGGCATGTAATTGTGGTCGCTTTACCACTCATGCAGCAATAACTTTCGTTCTACCATCGAGTTACATGAAAACCGTGTTCCTAAGTCCAAACCGCACAGATGGTTACATCAACCGCTGTGGTTCTTCCGTTGATGCCGCAAGGCGTTGAGCACCGTATCCAGTCCCGTCACGCCAGTAAAAAGCAACTGGTGGTTCTTCCGTTGATGCCGCAAGGCGTTGAGCACCGGAAGAATTTAAGCCGCATCGGGACAGGTGGGTCCGTGGTTCTTCCGTTGATGCCGCAAGGCGTTGAGCACAATACCGCAGCGGGCATGGATGCTAAGGAGTGGCTTGTGGTTCTTCCGTTGATGCCGCAAGGCGTTGAGCACGAATAGGCTTCTTCAATCGTGATCTCTGGCTTGCCAGTGGTTCTTCCGTTGATGCCGCAAGGCGTTGAGCACATTACCGAAGGTCGCGCAAAGGAAAGGTATTGGTGTGGTTCTTCCGTTGATGCCGCAAGGCGTTGAGCACGGAGCAAAGTAGATGGCTCAAACGCTCAACATTGCGGTGGTTCTTCCGTTGATGCCGCAAGGCGTTGAGCACCCACAATTCAGAGTAGCGCTAGCTAGCGGGGTAGATGTGGTTCTTCCGTTGATGCCGCAAGGCGTTGAGCACAATGTCGATGGAGGGGAGTTTACTCGCGGTGAAATGTGGTTCTTCCGTTGATGCCGCAAGGCGTTGAGCACACTCAGGACGTCTTGCAGCACCTCCGCTCTCGTTGGTGGTTCTTCCGTTGATGCCGCAAGGCGTTGAGCACATCTCAACAATCTGGGCGGAGATTGGGATTGCAAGGTGGTTCTTCCGTTGATGCCGCAAGGCGTTGAGCACTTGGCGAACATGCGAAAGTGTTGCCGGCTACAGCGGCGTGGTTCTTCCGTTGATGCCGCAAGGCGTTGAGCACTACCATTCGGTTATCGCCCGCTCTTCGGGACTCACGTGGTTCTTCCGTTGATGCCGCAAGGCGTTGAGCACGTTATTAATAGCACGACCGGGCACACAGCGGCGGTGTGGTTCTTCCGTTGATGCCGCAAGGCGTTGAGCACTGCTCGTAGACGATCGGCACCATAGGAATCACTCGGTGGTTCTTCCGTTGATGCCGCAAGGCGTTGAGCACAGGGTCCAGCTAGCGAGCCCAGACCCCACACCACGTGGTTCTTCCGTTGATGCCGCAAGGCGTTGAGCACAAGAAGTAAACCTGACGATCCAAAAGGTCATGGAGGGTGGTTCTTCCGTTGATGCCGCAAGGCGTTGAGCACTCTCGCATCTCACCGCCCGAGTGCCAGTCGACGCGTGGTTCTTCCGTTGATGCCGCAAGGCGTTGAGCACCGAGTAGCCCCCCAAGCCCCCTGCCGGTATGGGCTCGTGGTTCTTCCGTTGATGCCGCAAGGCGTTGAGCACAATATAGCTGCGCTTGTGAGTGTGACGGATCGCTAGTGGTTCTTCCGTTGATGCCGCAAGGCGTTGAGCACTTGGATTCTCTGATGGTGTAGATGGGTCCTTGCTGGTGGTTCTTCCGTTGATGCCGCAAGGCGTTGAGCACTCAAACGATTGGACCGTATCGAAAGATCGTCAGCACTTGTGGTTCTTCCGTTGATGCCGCAAGGCGTTGAGCACACCCGGACCTGGGACGGGTTGTAATCTGCGGAGTCGGGTGGTTCTTCCGTTGATGCCGCAAGGCGTTGAGCACCGTTTTGGGGCAATCTAGAGGGGTTGGCGGGGATGGGTGGTTCTTCCGTTGATGCCGCAAGGCGTTGAGCACGATAGGAGATGTTATCGGCCCAGACGGTACCAGATTGGTGGTTCTTCCGTTGATGCCGCAAGGCGTTGAGCACACATGCACCTGGTGCGATGCAGAGGGCTCGCAAAAGTGGTTCTTCCGTTGATGCCGCAAGGCGTTGAGCACATATGGTCCAGCACCCGAACGCCCATAACGTCCCCGGTGGTTCTTCCGTTGATGCCGCAAGGCGTTGAGCACCCGTATTGTGATAATCTAAACAGCTCCACGCGTTTTCTGGTGCGCTACGCAGCAAGAGCGAATGTATTCCGCATGTCGGCGTAGTAGTTGTTAATGTACCTGAGCCATTCCATGGCGAGGGAGGTCAGCTCCTCCATCGTTTTACATCGGTGGTTTCGTGTGATTGTCTCATGGAGATGCCACCATACGCGCTCGATCGGGTTGGTTTCCGGGGAATAAGCTGGTAGAAAATGTATCTGGATACGATGACTCCAGTCTTCAAGGTATTTCCTCACATCCTTTGACTTGTGAAAGGATGCGTTGTCGCAGATTACATGGATTTTCGAGTAGCCTCGCAATCGCCTACGCAGATCGTCCAAATGAGCCAGAAACAGATCCGAGTTTCTGCGTCGTTGTGGTTCGCTCACCAATAGAGTTCCTGTTGTCCATATCAATGAACCAGACAGATAGAGCTTTTGATTGTTACCTGGAGTTTCGACTTCCGCCTGTAGACCACGGGCCATCCATTGACTGCCAATTTTTGGGTTGAGATTGATGTCGACCTCGTCCTGGAAAACCGCAATCTCGTTGGTAGGTAAATGCCTCAAAAGCCGCCGTATTTGCCGCATTTTCTGAGGGTAGAATAGGTCCGATGGGCCGACCACCGGTCGAGATCTTCTCCATGCGAATCCGAGGCGATGCATCCACCGACGTACCGTTTCACCAGTACATGCAGCTATTTTTTGTTCTTTTAGTATTTCCGACAAGATCTCGCACGACCATCGCGTTCTAAAGTAACCGACGTCCTGCGGAGTGTACTCGACGACCCAATGACAAACCGTATCGGTTAGTTCCGGCTATAGATTTCGGGCTTGGATGATCCCACGTGCAGATTCGAGACCGTTCTCTAGGAAGCATCGTTTGACATCCGCGACCAAATCGGATCCGCACAACATGGCATCCATTATTTGACGATAGGACCAACCTCGATCCAAAAGTATCAGGATATGGGCCCGGCGCGATATGCGAGCATTCTCTCCGAAGCGGAAATGTTCCAGTCCGGTCTTGCGTTGCGAGTCGGTCAAGCAAATAATGCCATCCATGGCTTGGCTCCTTAGGGGATTGTTCTGATAAGCAGATCCTAATGACCAACCCATTTTCATTGGAAGTGCAGATCATTCCCCTAGCGCACCTGGATTGGAAAGAGAACGCCAGTTGAATCGATGGCACAAGCTCGATTGAGCCAAGCACGTTCAACGTACGGTTCGGAGCGACTCTGCACTTAGACGGACCGTGGGCAAGTAGTCTTGCGTCTCATCCTTGATCTCTTCGACCGTTTCGCTGAATCGCTCAAAGTCCTTGTCGTGGAACTGAATCTCCGTCGTCGGGTCCTTGAACTCAATCCGCGACATCAATTCAAACGGACTCTTGGCCCCAGAGGATTTCGGTGTTCGTTGGAAGTACTCGATGATGAACGGAAAATAAGGGAGCTTCGTCGATCGACTCAGCGTCAATCGGGCTTCGGTCGGCAGATTGGGCGATGGACTTGCGATGTCGCTATTCATGTTGTCGATCGGCGCGTTGCCCGCAATGCGGGTCGGCTCGGTGCGCAGTCGGCCAACCAACTGCCATACATCCGCACCCCCTATCTTGCCGCTGACAGCCTTGTACCAGTTGTAGCGATGATAAAGTCCTCGCAGCAATTCGGCTTGGCCCCCGACGGCCAACAGTAGATGCACCTCGGGGCGAGTGTCGGGGTATTGCAGACTGCTCGGGATGCTCTGGAGGACTTGGTCGAGGATGATCCGTTTCGGGGGAGCGTTCGGGCTCGAACGGGTCCACATCATCCGTCCATCAGAGACTTGGAGCAGATCGAAGGCTGTTTCGCCGACTGCGACGCGGGCCGTGTAGCGGAGTCTACGCATTGGGGAGTTCGATAGGGCTTCGGATTTCAGCTCACCGATCAGGAGAGCTCGCTGGCCATAGGCATTGGTGGTCTGTTGAACGCGGCAGTAGATCGATGGCCCCCAGACGGCTTGGCGAACGGCAGCCAAGACCAATTGGTTCGGGTCGGTGGTAACCGGGGTGATCGCCTCGGAGGAACCAGAAGAGGGAACGCTGCTAGGCGAACTTTGCACAGAGCCCTCAGGGACTTGGGTATCTTTCGGGGCAGGGGAGGGGGGCAGGAAAACAGGCTCGGCCGATGCCATCAAGTTCGCTGGGCGGTTCCAGAGCATCCAGGCGACCAGTAGCGAGGCGGCTAGCAAGACGGGCAATGACGCGACCGCTTTGAGAATGCTAGCAACTGAAAACCTTTTTTCCATGGTCGAGTCGTACCGATTTTATCAAAGAAAACGAAAGCGCAGTGCCGAACATAGAACTAAGACGCGCCTCAAATTCCGCTTTTGAGGCTCCTGACGGATCTGCACACCGACGGCCTGCCGCATCGGATTGTAGGTTCCAAGGACGGTTCGCGTCCAGGTGGAAACAATCGGTCGTAACTGCCTAGCGCGAAGCTGGCTTGACCCAAGTCATTCCGAGGGGAATCGCATGAAGAAGGTAAAGTTTTTAAGCGTGATAGCCGCTTTGGGTTTGGCTGCACCAAGCTTGGGGGGCGAGCCCGCTATTCGACACAACATGCCGCCTGCTGCACGTCTGGCCGAACCCGGCCCGATGGTAGGTGGTCCCGGTCCCGGTGTTTTGGCACCAGAGACCATCCCAGTCCCTGGTTACGGCGCAGGGGTGCCGGTACCGACGACTCAAATCCTGTTCAATCAACCTCAGTCGATGAAGATCTCCTACGATGTAGTCGGCGACGGATCGTTCACCAGCGACTGTCTGATTGTTCCTGGACGATTGGAGTTTGCCCAAGGTGGCATCTATCGGCTCAAGCTTACCGATGTCGCTGGTCGCGAAGGTGTGGAGCTGTATCCGACGGTAGAAGTCGGCCACTCCAATCCGCGGACCGCCGCGTATTTGGCTCACAATGCGATCTCGATTCAGTTTACCGAGGAAGACCTCGATCAAGCTTTGTCGGGTAACTTTGTAACCAAAGTGATTTACTTGCCTGACCCTGAGTTCCAAGGCGAGGTCATCTCCGGAATCGATACTCTGGTCAGCACCCGACTCGAACCCGGTTTGGATCCGATCATCGAAGCCGACCGTCGTGGTTCTATTCTAGCGATTGTTCGCTTGGGTAACAAAGACATCGAACTGACCGCTGCGGCTTATGCCAACGGCGGAGTACCCGGTTTGATGGGGCCCGGTGGCATGGGACCCGGTGGTATGGGACCCGGTGGCATGTGCGGTCCAGATGGCCGTCCTATCGACCCGATGAGCGTTCCTCCTAATATGGTTGCCGGCGTAACGGCTCCCCAGTATGGGATGACCTACAGTGGTACACCGATCGGATTGCCTGGTCCTCCTCACATTCCATTTGGACACAAAGCAGGGCTCCAGCAGCACGTGATGAAGAACAAGACTCACATGCACATTCCTGATCCTGTCGACAAGATGAAGATGACGGTTCGTCAGCAACCTGGATACAGCTATCCAACACCTCCGAGCCACATCCGCATCCGTGAGCAGAACATCAATCCAGGATATCCAGCCGGTCGACCAGGCTTCTATCATGCCAGCCGCCCGGTCCCATCGAACCTCTACGGTGGAGCCCAAGGACCTGGACCTGGCGGTGCAGGTGGTCCTGGTGCAGGTGGTCCGGGTGCAGGCGAGTACTGCCCTCCAGGAACTCCGCAAATCCGTTAATCGCGGCTGAGCGAGTCCTTTGTTCCGAGTTTCGGATGTTGATGAATGATGAAGAATAGTCCCGGGTCGTCTGGGACTATTTTGTTAACGAGCAAGCCGTTAGGGTGCATCATGTTCCGACACATTTCCTTTCCGACGATGGTACTAGGATGGGTCGCTTTCATTGTGATCTGCGTCCTGGCGGTCCTCTTTAGCAACGTCGCTATGGGGCAAGCGGTTTACAATCCGTTGTCTTACAACCCTTCGTCTGCTGCGGCACGGCTTCCAAATGCCACCCGGAGCCTTATGGACGATGAGATGCTTCCAGGTGCGATCGGCTCGATCCAACTGCAGCGCAAACCGCAACTGCGGGGGGCTTGGCAAGCTGTCGAGGTGCGCGGGCCCAAAGGGGTGAAATTCAATTTCGCCGAAGCTGGTCAGTTCGCACCTGATATGCCCAATCCGGCTCGTGTTGGGCTACTGGTCGGTGCGGTCTATCGCTTGAGGCTCACGGGAGTCGAAGGGGACCCAGACCTGGAGCTTTTTCCGACAATCGAGGTCATCGACAAGACTTGTCCTCCGGCAGAGCGTGAGCACCGATTCCCGATCCCAATCGAAATCGATGAAAACGATATCGCGGATGCAGCACGTGGCGAGTTGGTCATGAAAGTGATCTATCTCGAGGACTCCGAAGTCGCCGAGCCGGTCGATACATCGGGCAAGCCGCAGCGGGTCATCGATATTCAGCCAACTCAAAATGCACTTCGCACCGCAGACCAACTCGGGCGTCCAGTCGCGATTCTGCGAATGGGCTCCAGGGTTCCGAACATCACCCAAGGTCAAGACTGGCTAGAGTTTCTCTACCACTGTCCACCTTGGACGACCCTCAAACCGATCCCGACCAAACAGATGCTTATCGATGAAGGTCGCTGGCCGATCATCGAGTACCCAAATGCCAATCCTGTGGGCCAGCCTGCGATTGGCAATCCAGCTGCATCGGGCTCGATCAGCGATTAACGGTAGTGGTGGGCCAAGACTTGCTAGAAACACGAATTGCCAAAAGAAGGGTGCGCCCTATGACGCGACGGCGAAATCCAACCATACTCGGCCCGGTGATAGCCCTGTGCCTATGCGGATTCTTTGGATGTGCATCTAGCACTGCGATTCTAAAATCCTCGTTGTCCGAGCAGGGATCCAGCAGAGACAGGCGTTTGCCGCGCGATGCCCAGATGCCACAGCAGTCTGCCAGTCCAACCGCGAATGCAACTTCTGGATCGAGTGTTGTGCCAGCCTCTCACATGGCTCAGCCGACGGCCGGTCCGCAGAGGCAGCCCGAGAGCTACGCGGTCCCTCGTACACCGTCGATCGCCGGACCTCAATACGTTGATCCCGCAGCACCCGTCAGCGGGTCTCCTTATCAAACCGTGGGCCATCGCCGATTGGCAAGTAATGCAGTGAGCGGCTCGCCGGCTGCAAGTTTCGAATCCAACGGCGCGACCGTCGAGTGCCAGCCAAACGGTCATGCAACCAGTGGCGATACTTGTTGCCCACCTGGTTTGCACGGTCCTTACCGACCTCTTTTCCCGAACCGAATCGGTGGCGGATTGCTTGCGTGCAGAGCGGGTTGCAAGACGCCTCACCAGGGGCCTTGCCCGCAAGGAGCTTGTGAACCTGAATGCGAGATGCCGGGCCGATGCATGGATCCGCAAGAATACATCTTTGACGGTGGAGACCGCGATCCGCCCGTGAGACTTCGAGAGGACCTTTCCCAAGTCGGCCTGGACCCCGAAGACACAGTCATTCAATACACGACCAAAGCTGGCATGACCGAGGTGCAGGCAGGTTGCCGTGTCGCGATTTATGCACCGCGATTTGGAAGTGTGCGGAAACGCACTGGTGTTCTGGAGTCCGAGTTGGCACTGCGTCCACAAACCGCTGATTTGCCCGCCGGGCCAGGGACGATTAGAGAGAAATTGCCACCCATCCAGGTCATGGCACCGATCAGGGCCAATACGAAGGACACGGTACGAGTGGTCGAAGCTTTCCGCGACCGTCAGCGACCGATGCCGGCCGAGTTGGTTCTACCAATGGGCGAAATCAGCGATGCCTTCAAGCCCTACGAAGACCTAGACATTATCCGCAATGGCAACATCAAGATGACCGATCCGGCTAGGCTTGCGATTTCTGCAGCGGCTGCTCGGATCTGGTCGAACATCGACGCCTTGCAGGTCTTGATCGATGGCCAAGAAGCAGCCGTGATCGTAGATCAGAAGCAACCTCGCGAGTTTACCTTGTATGAGTACAAGGGAGCTCGGGTACGGATTTGCAAGGTGGCATCCGAGCAGATCGCCAACCCAGGAGACATCATTTCCTTCACGATCCGCTACGACAATATCGGCGAGCAGCCGGTATCGAAGTTGGTGGTGACCGATTCGTTGGCTCCACGATTGGAGTACGTCGAGTCTTCTCAGCAATCGAGCATCGAGGCTCGATTTTCAACGACCCCCAACGAGGCCGGCTCATCGGTCTTGCGATGGGAGATCGACCGGGAACTCAAACCAGGCGAAGGCGGCTTTGTCCGCTTCGACGCCAAGGTTCGATAAAAGATCCCTTTGGAAAACGTACGTGTAGATACCAGTCGTACTCATTAGGGGGTGGGGTAGTTGCCTCACGAACTCCCTTTGCCGGGAGGCTCCCACTTGAGTACTGATACTTCTACCGTTCTATTTGAAGAAGAGGGTCTTTTAGCATGAAACTATCTATTTTGTCGTCAGCGGCCAAGCAGGTTCGATCTTGCCTGTCCTGGGTTTACCTTTTGGCTGTTGGGTGCTTGTTTCAGGCTCCGATGCAGGCTGCTGTTTTGACATTGGATTTTGCTCAAAATCCAACGTTGCCATCTGCTCAGGGGATGAGCTTTTATTCGGAAACCGGGCGGCCTGAAAGCGATTTCGCATCGATCCTCGGTAGCAATCGTTTAAAGCTCGACTCCTTTTCGACATTAACGTCAGACAGGATGGCCTACTACTACAAGGACAATATTTTTGACCACACCACCGACCTGGAGATGGAACTTCGAATTAAGATCATCAACTCGAGTCCTTTCGGATTTTCTGTCGGGGTTTCCAACATTAACGTATCTTCAAACTTTGTGGTCAACAAGAACGGGTGGATCGTCTACGGGGTTACGAGCGGTGGCGGCTATGATTTTTCCCAAGGTTTCAATACGTTCCTGTACAAGGGCTATGGGGCAACCAATACATACGAGTTCTTTGTCAATGGAACTCGGGTAGCATTTGGCGCTCGGCCATCCGGTTATTCGGGAAATCAATTCTATTTCGGCGATGGGACCCCTACAGGGGGGAATGTGACAGCTGAGGTTCAATATCTCCGCTACAGCAACGAGAGCTTCTCGAGCGGTGCGGTTCCCGAGCCAGTGTCACTTGCGAGTTGGTCATTGTTTGTCGGCGGTACGATTTTGTTGCGCCGTCGCAAATCCCGGTAGGCAGCGAGCAAACCATTCCGGTTGGCTTCGGGTTCAACGAAAAGGCTCGTAGGATATAGCTGCCGCCCCGTCGGTAGTTGTGCCAGGCGCGCATGGCAAGCGACGCAAATTTGCTAGCGTTCGTGCTCGCCCTCGACGCGTGTCTGTCCCCGGGCACATCTGTCCCCGGTACGTCCGTCATGTGCCTGGCACCGATTTCGCACCGATTTTGGAGCCCCTGGGGCAATGCTAGCCATTGGCTGATGCAACTTGGGGACAGGCACTCGGCGGCGCCTGGGGGGCGGATGCTAGCAAAAGTCCACAGCGTCAGTCATTTGCCTGGCACCAATTTCGCAACTTGAAATTAGGCAAAACACGGACTGCAACACTTAAGCTTCAAGTCCGTGGAAAGTAGACTTCCGGAAGGTTGGAGGCAAGATCCATGCTGTCGTGTAGTACTCGACCGATTTCAACTTGGTTCTCAGAATTGACGCGAAACAACAGGAAATGTCTTGGGGTGCCAACTTTACCAACCGATTTGGCGATCCGTTGTCGACTGTGCCATAAGTGGTAGGTGCGAGAACCAGCAGCCAGTTCCTCACGCCGTACACTACCAGTTCTTTCGGGATCTTCCGCTATGTCGACAATTGCCTGGGTCAACAATGCTTCATAGCGCAACCTTGCTTGTTCGCCAAAGTGCTTGTGACTCCAGGCTAGGATTCTGACGAGGTCCTCCTCAGCAGCAGGAGAAAGTACTACACGTGGCATTCGTATCAACCACTCTTTCGGCTTTTGGCGAACTTCTCCGCTCGGCGGCCCAATTTGGAGATATGGGCAGACACCTGACTGCTGGTGTTTAGAACAACTCCTTCACCTTGATCGAGTTGTCGAAATCCTTCGTCAGCCAGTTGCTGCAACAATTCGAGTCGCCTCTCATCTTCAGACGTTCGTTGTTCAAGCAAACGCAATCCTTCTCGAACCACTTCGCTAGCGTTTTTGTACTTACCCGAAGTCACAAGTGAGTCGACCAACTCTGAGTAGTGTTCAGTTAGGCTAATGTTCTTCGTTGCCATTTAATCTACCTCCGATGGCCATGATTGCTCGAATACAGTCCATCGATCCAATCTAGCACAAATGGCAAAAATTGCCAATTGCTGCCGCTGATCAAAGAGGCTGTTTTTCCCTGCAAATAAAAAAGCAACATGTCCAAATTGAGCTGAAAATCCCAGTGCCTGCTTCCCAGACACATCGTCATGTGCCTGGCACCAATTTCGCACCTATTCTGTTTTGGAAGCTGCGGACGAACCACGAAAAACACTGGTGAAATTCACAAATCCGGAGCTCGTTTGAGAGCCATGGAATAGCTGGACTTACTGCGACCACAACAAGTGCCGAGTTCTCGGACACAAAAGTGCTGAATGTTGTGACGCGGAGCACAAGTAAATTGAATGGCAGCATGCATCTTGCGGTCTAGACCGATGCAGTCCAACGCTCAACACATGTTTCAAAAATCTTCGTCAATGATCGATTCTTGACCAACCTTCGAAACAGATTGTTCGCGACGAGTAACGGCGCTAGTTCTTCGCCGGTTGCGAATCCAGTGATTACGGGCATTCGCCCGGTCGCATACTCTGGATTTCCGGTACCCCATGCAAGTTTTGAGAACTCCCGAACGAAGCAATTCCCCATCATGTACGCAGCTCCGATGATGAGCCGCTTAGAATCCTCGGTAAACTCGAATAATCCCTCCTTGTAGTCATCAGTGCTACGTACGAATTCCGGAACGCTTGGATCGGAATCGACCGGAATGGTTGTAAGTCGCAGTCCGATTTTTAACAGTTCCTCGGGAAGCTCCGATAGCGAGACATTGTCGTACTTGATTTGCGCGGGTTTTAGTATCTCCGGACCGCGATGTACGAACTCTTCAAGCACTTTACTCGCTACATCAATCGACATCGCTTCAAATAGGTCGTATCGCATTAATGCACCGTATACTTAATTCCATTTACCGTAAGTGTTTCAAGAAGCTCCTTCGTAGCCCCTTGCCAGAAGTGCCAATGAGCGCCTTCGATCAAGCCCTTATTAATCAGCTCTTTGTCCTTGAGAATCTGCGTCCAAATGTCATTGATTAATTTGACATTAACGCCTGCTTTTGATTCATGCGCTACTCCGTGGATGAGGCGATCAACGTAGCGTCTACCCATAGAAGTGAAGAACGGATTGTCTGGTTTGATGCCAGTTCCTCCGAGCAGAGCTTCCAAGCGATCTTCGCCCCATTTCCCCAGCCTTTTTGCGCCAGTTGGAACTAACCCCCCCCTTCACATTATGTACCAGCACGCCCAGCTCGCCGACTTGGTAGACGTGCTCGCCGTGGTCTTCGATATTGTAAACCGGCTGGGAGACTCGCGAAAGGGTAACGCTCAGAACGACCGCGAGGCCATCTAGACCTTGCAAGGTTTCACCGCCGGTTAGCTCAGCCAGTGGCACCCATGATTGCCGGTCCACCGACCAGACCGGGTGGATGGTAGTCCCAGTGATGGTTTCGACAGTGCCGTCGGCACCTAATACATCCACGCTGGCTACGACGTGGACTTCACGGGTGGCGAAGCGGGCGGTGACGACTGAGCCTTCGCCGTCAGCGATCGGTGGGCAATCGTCAATGGCGGTGACTAAGGCTAGCCCGGAGACTTCCAGTTCGGGCAGATTGAGCGGCAGCATCCTGCCAGCGCAAAGGCCGTTGGCTAATATCCACGAGCGTGGCCGGATTATCTCGGCATCGACAATGCCGCCATCGCTACGTTCGACGGTGATGGACACCTTGGCCCACGACGCGTGATCAGGCTCGGGTTGCGGGTCGACCTCCCAGCGGCTGGGAGTTCTTAGTTGGAACCCGCGCTCCAATTGGCACAGAGGAAGGCTCGTCGAGCCAGGGCGGGTCCGACCAGAGCGAATCGGGTGGCCCTATCTGGAAATACCGCTTGGATACGGAATGACTCGCAAATTGGGCACGCGACGGAATTCCGCAGCATTGGTTGTCAGTAACTCGTAGTCAACCATCAAAGTGGTGGCTGCAATCCAAATATCGTGTGGGCCGATCGTAGTTCCATTGCTCGTCAGTTCTGACACAATTCTGGCATGAATGTCTGCCACTCTTGAATCAATCGGCAATACGACGACGTTCGAGAGCACTGTCTGAACAAACAGACCGCGCCTTTCCCGCCGTTCTCGGGTATTGGCACGGTGAATGCCCACTTTGAGCTCAGATTCAGTGATCACGCTGATGCAAGGTTCGCCTAGAGAGCTCCAACGGGAGAACTCAATGATGCCTCCTTCCCGTTCCCAGCGAATGAAAACACCGGTGTCGATTACGACTCCCATGGGTCATCAAGCTCACTCATCGAAGCTCGAACTTCCTGAATATCCGCTTCGAAGCTCGTCGCGTCATCAGCCCCCAGACGCGGTAAAAGGCGGAGTGCAGCGTCCAGTTCAGCCATCGTTTTTCGGCGTTCGATTGGAACTAACATGGCTATCGGTCGTTGCCCTTCGGACAATTCAACGACTACCCTTTCGCAAGCTACATGCCGCACCAGCTCTGGCCAATCGATTTTTCCAGTTGAGATCTCGTGTCTTTCCATGGTCCCCTCATCTGCGGCCATTGTAGTCATGTACCAAGGAATTGTCTCGGAGCGACTGGCGAAAAGCCAAATCAGTGCCAGGCATCCGGTGCGACGTCAGGTCCCCGATGAGCGGTTTTCCCAAGGACGGCCAATGACCGATATCGCAACTGAGATTCTTCAGTCCCTGCAAGCTCGAAATCGCAAGCGTATCGGACTGGAGGAGGTCACTGTGATCCATCCGTTACCCTGGGGTATTCGCACCAATGCCGCTGGGTACTCGGTCATCGTCGATGCTGCCGGAACGGAAGTTTTGCTCGCCTTCGGGGACGATCCTCAGACGAGTAGAGCGGTTGCGGGGTTTGTGGTTCGCTTGCTATTAAGTTACTCCCGCCCGTAATTTTCCGTCTGCGTCAGAAGAGTTCGAAAACTCGATTCAAATTGGTAGACGTGCTCGCCGTGGACTTCGATAATGGTCGCTGATGAACGCTAATTGGTTCCCTACTGGTTTGGCTAGTATCAGGTAGGTTTGGTAATAAGCGGTAGAGCTCTCTAGCAACCACTCTCTGAAATCTACTATCTAGCCGAGAAGCGGTTCGCCGAGTTCTCGAAGGCGTTTCTACAGAATGTTTTGCAAAGACGCAGGAATACTCTAACTGGGACAAAGCGTTAACGATTTTTGACGCTATAGCTACAACTTTTTCCACCCATCATGTGCGATTTCGTATTCCAATTCAGCTTGAGCCATAGCCTCGTCTTCATTCATATGCCAGGTATCTGCGATGCACTCCCCAGTATCGTTCATACGCCAAAGATAGATTGCCCCTTCAACCGAAACTACCGAAAGTGTACAAGGGCAGTCTAAATCGTAGTCGACAACAGGTTCCCCAGACGAATCGAAGTGACCTATCTGGTGTTTCGTAGTCTCTTTGCATCGAATGATCGATGCGGTCATAAGTGTTTTTGCCATGTTAGGAATCGCCTTAAAAAATTGGGAGATGTAGATTTTCGATGACTTCTCCGAACTTATCCAACGCTTCAATGTGGACGTGCGGACCAACTTTTCCATGAGATCCGAGTAAGTCTGCAGCCGTCATGCGGAACTGCCGTAGAGCATCGGCACTCCTGAACACACCCGGTACGATCTCTTTATAACCAGTACCCAACCATTTGATTCCGTGGTTCAGAGCATCGCGCGAAGCCATTGGTAAGTGGCGACCTATATTGCCCAGTCCCTTAACCGGGCACGTATTATGCACCACCAATCCCAGCTCGCCGACTTGGTAGACGTGCTCGCCGTGGACTTCGATATTGTAGACCGGCTGCGAGACTCGCGAAAGGGAGACGGACAAAACTACCGCGAGGCCATCGAGCCCTTGCAAGGTCTCACCGTCGGTTAGTTCAGCCAGGGGAACCCATTCCTGGCGATCGACTGACCACACAGGGTGGATGGTAGTCCCAGTGATCGTTTCGACAGTGCCGTCAGCACCTAGCACGTCCACGCTGGCTACGACGTGGACTTCGCGGGTAACAAACCGTGCGGTGACGACCGAGCCTTCGCCGTCAGCGATCGGCGGACAGTCGTCGATGGCAGTCACTAAGGCTAGCCCGGAGGCTTCGAGCTCAGGGGGATTGAACGGTAGCATGCGCCCTGCGCAGATGCCGTTACGTAGAATCCACGAGCGTGGCCGAATGATCTCGGCGTCGACAATGCCGCCATCGCTTCCCTCTGCGGTGATGGACAGCTTGGCCCAAGTGGCTTGGTCGGGCTCAGGTTGCGGGTGCATTTGCAGCGAAGGGAGTTCATGCTCATCGATTGCAGGAGATGGACCTTAAAGAAACTCGCGCCGCACAATCAACTCGACTAATAGCGACGAGTTCTCGAACGCATTTTTCCAGAATGTCCTGCAGCCGCGGAGTGAGAAATAGCCAAGCAGCCAGGACCGCTGATGGGACGCTAATGGACCGCTGATAAAACAGCCATGCAGCCTGGGATCTCGCTAACGCGCAAAGCTAGCCAGGAAAGGGGAATTAGCAGGCAGTTTCGATGCGACGCCAGCTACGAACAAACGGCGAGGATCTCATGGGTCTTTGCTATGATGCAAATCACCTGTCGATCACGCATGCGGACATTCCTATTGCCTAAATCGTGGTGCCTAAATCGAATCGAGCAACTGACTCCGCTTGGCCTGAAACTCGTCTTGGGAAATCAATCCGTTGTCGAGAAGCGATTTGAGTTTGGCCATCCTGGCGAGTATGTCCTCCTGGCCTCCCGAACTAGCTTGCGGCGTCGAGGAGATGACCTGATTGATGACAGTCTTGTCTGCCCCTGCGTGAAGGGCCTCAAGTTCCATCTTGCGCCTCGATGCAATCGCTTCCTCCTCCATCTCCTGACCAATACGATAGATCTTCCTGGCCTGCGACTTTGGCAAATAATCAATCGTCTCTTTGCGACCCGATTTCGATTCGAACGAAATCTCAGCCCCAAGGATGTTTTCCTTCATGTGGACATTCTTCGAGTCCTTCCATAAACAATCGTAGAACGTCACACGGCCTAACATCTTCTCGACCAAAGCTGGATCCTGACCGTCTTCGCAATAGTTTGTGATCGATGTGGTGGTCGACTCCACCTTGGCCGATAGATTCGATGCAGCGTGTCGGCTGGAATGTCGAACTTCTTCGTCGCCTCGTTTGAGCTTGTATCTGCCGTGTTGATAGCCAGCCTGACCCTGATCGCTCCTGTGATTTGTCTAGCGATCGTCGTGATGTTAGTGATCGGACTGGTGCGACGCTTGCCAAGGGGTTTGATGAAAAGAACGTCTGGGCTTCAGACACCTTAGCCCCAGGCTCTGTGGCAACACTGCTATGGGAAGATACCGGAATGTACTAGAACCAAATCGCATCAGCACCGGGGCAGGGGAGGGGAGCAGGATTAAATTTGTTGGGTCTCGGTTGCCGGTTGGCTGCGGGTTCAACGAGATCGCCGAGCGACGGCCCGTCGTTAAGTAAGTGATTGCCAAGCTCGATCAGGCCGAGTTCTCAGCAGGTTGGCTTGCGGGTCGCCAACAAAGGTCTCGGTTTTTGGATCGATAGTTAGTTTGCGATTGAGGATCCATGCGATCGCGGCGGCATGGCAAGCGATATGCGAGCGGCGCATCACGTCTTGGTTGGCAACGGGTTTCTGGCGAGTTCGCATGCAGTCAAAGAAGTTCCTTGCGTGGGCGGTGACATCCAGTCCTGCGACTCTTTTAGAAGCTTCAGTTACCTCTTTCTGAAGCGACTCGGGTGTCGCAACGATCTCACC
>Ga0136644_10001141_pt1 | contig 21071 bp, 26 predicted proteins | sample C_130820_EF_Meta_FD_94780 | JGI IMG/M metagenome (GOLD analysis project Ga0136644, IMG submission 94780) | Freshwater microbial communities from Lake Croche, Canada to study carbon cycling - C_130820_EF_MetaG (v2) (version 2) | ecosystem: Environmental > Aquatic > Freshwater > Lake | place... | reverse complement strand
TTGCCGAAAAACTTGCCCCCATTCTGAATCAGCGTGGCTTATTCTTAGTTGGGCTAGACTTAATTGGTGGCTACCTCACTGAAATTAATGTGACTAGCCCTACTTGTTTTGTTGAAATCACGGACCAAAGTGATTTCAATGTTCCACAGTTTTTTATATCAACGCTTGAAAAGGCTTTGTCTTAGCATGGCTGGAATTGTCATTGTTGCCCACACACCTATCGCTAGTGCAATGTTGAGTTTTGCAGAGCATACTTTCGGAGTTGTTCCTGAGCGTGTTAGAGCGGTTGATATTCCTCCGCATGAAGATACCAAGGCAAGTTTTGATCGAGTAATGAAGGCTGCCTATGGTGTTAATACTGGGAATGGCGTTCTCATTTTGACGGATGTTATGGGTGCCACTCCTGCGAACGTGGCTTCTAAGCTAGAGGCTCTTGGCCCTTTATCAGGGTTGAATGCCCCGGTGGTTGTGCTCGCAGGCTTGAATTTGCCAATGTTGATGCGCTGCATCTCACACCGAGGAGAAAGCTTGGAAGACTTAGCCCAAAAAGCTTTAGCTGGCGGTCAGAATGGAATCTTGCGGTTTTGCGTCCAGGTCGGCCAAAAATAAAAAGGAAGATATTTTTTATGCCAGTCGCTTAAAATGAAATTATCAATAAATTAGGTCTGCATGCACGTGCTTCTGCAAAACTTTCTCAACTGGCAGCACAATTTCCTTGCGAAATACTGCTGTCACGCAACGGACGTCAAATCAATGCTAAGAGCATTATGGGCGTCATGATGTTGGCGGCAGGCATTGGTAGTACCGTAACCCTAGAGACTGTTGGCGAACAAGCCGATGAGGCGATGCAGGCCTTGACAGAGTTAATTAATAACCGCTTTGGTGAAGGCGAGTAGCAATGACATTTGCATTGCACGGGATCCCGGTATCGAAAGGCATTGCTATTGGCAAGGCGGTATTGATTTCACGTGCAGCCTTAGAGGTCAGTCACTATTTGGTTGAGCCTGGTAAAGAAGAGCTAGAGGTTCAAAAACTCTTAGATGCCTTTGATCAGGTGCGCCAAGAATTAAATCAATTGCGCAAGGGTTTGCCAAAAGATGCTCCTCAGGAGATGGGCGCGTTCCTGGATGTTCATGGCATGATTTTGGAAGATCCCGCATTAGCGCAAAAGCCAATGCAATTGATCCGCACTCAGCGTATGAATGCCGCTTGGGCCCTAACAACAGAATTAAATGATCTTTTAGAGCAATTTTCTGAAATCGAAGATCCCTATTTAAAAGAGCGAGCTCATGATATTCGGCAAGTAGCCGAGCGGGTGATTAAAGCCCTCAATGCCCAGAAGAAGGATTCGCTGGATAGTGCTGATTTAATGTCACCGAGTGAATTAGGGGTTGATTCCATTATTGTTGCTCACGATATTGCTCCTCATGACATGTTGCGTTTTAAGGATTCAGCATTCACTGGATTTGTCACCGATCTTGGTGGTAAGACATCGCATACCGCGATTGTGGCTCGCAGTATGGAGATTCCAGCAGTGGTTGGCGTACGTCATGCGAGTGAAATGATTCGTCATGGAGATTGGTTGGTACTCGATGGTGAGCAAGGCGTTGTTGTAGTTGCACCTGACGCTAACCTGCTTGACGAGTATCGAAAACTACAAAGTCAGGGTATCAAAGAGGCGCGCAAGCTGCAGGAGCTGAAGCACACCAAAACAGAAACCCTTGATCATGTTGAGATTGAGTTGTTCGCCAATATTGAATTGCCTGAGGATGCAGTGCAGGCAGTCAAGCTGGGTGCTGTAGGTGTCGGTTTATTTAGATCAGAATTTTTATTCATGGATCGCAAGCAAGCGCTGCCAGATGAAGAACAGCAATTTATAGAATACCGCCGTGTAGTAGATTTAATGCATGGTCTTCCAGTCAACATTAGAACGATTGACGTTGGAGCAGACAAGGCCCTGGGTGCTGGAGCGATAGATGTTTCGGAAACGGGCACTTCACCACTTGGGCTGCGGGCGATTCGTTGGTCTTTAACTGAACCGGAAATATTCTTAACTCAGCTGCGCGCAATTTTGCGTGCTTCCGCTTTTGGGCAAGCACGCATCATGATTCCCATGTTGGCACATGCGAAAGAGATTGATGAAACTTTCCGTCTCATTGAGAAAGCAAAGCAGCAATTGTTCCAACGTGGCCAGCCATACAACCCAAATATTCAAGTGGGTGCCATGATTGAAATTCCGGCAGCTGCTCTAGTGCTGCCGCTCTTTATCAATCGGTTTGATTTTCTGTCGATTGGTACTAATGACCTGATTCAGTACACTCTGGCAATCGATCGGGCTGATCATGCAGTTGCGCATTTATATGACCCACTGCATCCCGCTATTTTGCAGTTGTTGGCAAGCATCATTGATCAAGCAAAATGCGCGAATGTACCCATTGCAGTATGTGGTGAGATGGCGGGTGATCCTGCTTTAACCAGACTATTGCTTGCCATGGGCTTGACAGACTTTTCAATGCATTTCAGTCAGCTACTGTTGGTCAAGCGTGAAATATTGAAGGCAGATGTGGGAATGCTAAAAGGTCTGATCCCCAGAGTTCTTAAGGCCTATGAGCCTGAGGCCCAAGCAAAAGCTTTAGAGCGTCTTCTCGCCTAGTGGGATTTGCCGCAAACCGAACACTCGGGGTTGCGAGCAATTTTGAATTCATCTATTTGTGTATTGCGCGCATTCCAGAGCAGCATTCGCCCCACCAAAGGCTCTCCAAAACCTACTAGGACTTGTATTGCTTGAGCGGCCTGCATAGAACCAATAATTCCGACCAGCGGCGAAAAAATTCCCATCGAAGAACAACTTACCTCTTCAAAATGTTCATCTGGTGAAAAGATGCAGGCATAGCAAGGTGAAGCAGAATTGCGCGGATCAAATACCGTAATCTGACCATCAAAACGTAAGGCAGATCCAGAAACTAATGGCACCCCATGTTTGACGCAGCTCGCATTAATCAAGTGACGGGTAACGAAACTATCTGTGCAATCCAAGACAACATCAACACTTGGTAATAATTCATCGAGCAGAGAAGTGGTTGCTTTGGCTTCAATGGTTTCAATCTGAATACCAGAATTGAGGGCTTGTAAAAATTGTTTCCCAGAGGAAACCTTGCTTTGATTTACCCGAACTTCAGCATGCATGATTTGGCGCTGAAGGTTGGTGATCTCAACTAGATCATGGTCTAACAGGGTGAGATGACCAAGGCCTGCTGCTGCTAAATAGGGGGCTGCAGCACTTCCTAAGCCACCCGCCCCAATCACTAGGGCGTGTGAACTTAACAACTTTTCTTGGCCAACAACATCAATCTCTTCAAGGAGTAAATGCCTTGAGTAGCGAAGTAACTGCTCATCATTCATGGGTAGATTTGTAAAACTACTCTAGCTTAGATGAAGAGCGCTTCACCGGTTGACCATTAATAAATGCAACCGCCTGAGAGAGCATGAAGTCATCTGCACTACCCAACTCAGGAGGCTTCTTATTCTTATCTTTTTCTTTCTCTTCGGGAGTTTTCTTCGCATTCTTCTCTTCAATGCGCTGTAACTCTTCTAGACGACGCTGCTCTCGATCTTTAATTAGCTTATCTTCGGCAGACTGTTTGTTGCGGAGATGTTTCTCACTATCGATTTCACGCGTGATCAGGACATCATCAGGATCGCCGTCTTTATTCTGATCAACAGGGATATCCGGCTTTACTCCAAATGCCTGAATCGATTTACCGCTCGGGGTGTAGTAGTAAGCAGTAGTAATTTTCAAAGCAGAATCATTCGTTAATGGACGAACAGTCTGAACCGAGCCCTTACCGAAGGTAGTCTTGCCAATAATGGTTGCGCGTTTATAGTCCTGCAACGCACCCGCAACAATCTCTGAGGCAGAGGCAGAGTAGGCATTCACCAAAACAACCATAGGTAGCTTCTTGAAGATTTCTGGTACACCGGCTAGAGGATCTCCAGATTCGCTGAGACGGTACATAGCAGGAGTGGCGTTGAAGACTTGCTGGGAGTCGGGGGATTGGCCTTTAGTAGAAACCACCACCACATTAGCGGGTAGGAAAGCGGCGGCAACACCTACGGCACCTTGCAGAAGGCCACCACCATTGTTTCGTAGATCCAGAATGATGCCTTTGAGTTTTGGATCTTGATTAGCAAGCTCTGTTAATTTTTTAGCAAGGTCTGGTACGGTGCGCTCTTGGAAGCTAGTGACTCGCACCCAAGCAATATCGTTATCTAAGATCTTCGCCTTGACAGACTGAACTTTGATTTCTGCACGCGTGATGGTCACTGGAAAGCTACGCTCTTCGCTCTTACGATAAATGGTCAGAGTGATCTTGGTACCTGGTGTACCGCGCATGGTTCTTACTGCTTTATCAAGTGACATGCCACGCACTGGTTTGTCATCCAGGCGAGTGATTAAATCTCCTGCCTGAAGGCCTGCACGCGCTGCTGGGCTATCTTCAATTGGATTTAATACTTTTACAACACCATCTTCTGAAGTAATTTCAATTCCAAGTCCAGCAAATTTTCCTGTTGTAGCTTCTTGCATCTCCGCAAAATCTTTTTTGTCCAAAAAGGTGGAATGCGGGTCGAGACTGCTGACCATGCCTTTGACGGCATCTGTTAATAATTGTTTGTCTTCGATTGGTTCAACATACTCACGTTTAATTTGAGCAAATACGTTGGAAAGCGTACGAAGCTCATCGAGCGGGAGCTGCGTGCTTTGCTGAGCGGTAGCTGACAGTTGGATGGTGGCTGTTACACCAGCAATGAGGCCCACAGCAATGAGGGCGAAACTCTTGAGAAATTTGCGCATGTCTCTTTTAATCTAAGTAAAAGTGTTGAATAGGTTTGAGGTTGTCATCAAGCTCATAAACCAGCGGTATGCCATTGGGCACGTTGACCTCCATGATGGCTTCTTCAGACATTTGGTCTAAGTATTTAATGAGTGAGCGAATGCTGTTGCCATGTGCAACTAACAAAACACGTTTGTCGGCTTTGAGGGCAGGTGCTATGGATTCATTCCATAAAGGCAATACTCGGTCAACATTGTCCTTGAGACATTCACCTAGAGGAATATCAGCTGTACTAAGTTTGGAATAGCGTTGATCATTTTTTGGATTGCGCTCATCTTCTGGTTCGAGTAATGGAGGACGCACATCATAAGAGCGACGCCAAATATGAACTTGCTCATCACCATACTTTGCGGCAGTCTCTGCTTTATTTAGACCGGTTAATGCGCCGTAATGACGCTCATTTAATCGCCAGCTATGGATTACTGGAAGCCACATCAAATCCATTTTGTCTTGCACATGCCAAAGAGTGCGAATTGCTCTCCTTAACACTGAGGTATAGGCAACATCAAATTCATAACCCGCTTTTTTGAGATTTTCACCCGCTTTCAGGGCTTGTTCTACACCTTTGGGGGTTAAGTCAACATCCGCCCAGCCGGTGAAGCGGTTTTCAAGGTTCCAGGCGGATTCGCCATGACGAATAAGGACAAGTTGTTTCATAGAGCCATTCTATAATCCAGTGATGAACTTTCTCACTCAAATTGATAATTTAGCGCTTATCGCCCTGTTAGTTGTTTCAGGGGCTGCGCTCTTCCTGCCTTCATTATCTACGCTTATTGGCGGAAAAGGCTTATCGCCCACTGAGGCCACTATTTGGATTAATCGTCGCAAGGCCTATGTTTTAGATTTGCGTCCAGAATTGGCGTTCAAAGAAGGTCGATTACCAGGGGCCAAATTGATTGATTCAGCCGAGATTGCTCCCGGCGTTGAGAAGCTGAAATTGGATCGTAAGCACCCAGTGGTTCTGGTTTGCGACACGGGCACTCAATCCCGCAAGGTTCTTGCCGAGGTTCAAAAGCTGGGTTTTGCTGAGGTTGGTATTCTGGATGGTGGAGTGAAGGCTTGGAAAGAAGCTGCCCTCCCATTGGTTAAATAAGGGAATTTATGCCTCAAGTAACAATGTACAGCACCCAAGTTTGCCCATATTGCGTAATGGCTGAAAAACTATTGCTCAAAAAAGGCGTCAGTAATTTAGAAAAGATTTTGATTGATCGTGACCCAGCACAACGTGAAGCCATGATGGCTCGTACAGGTCGTCGCACGGTTCCACAAATTTATATTGGGGAGACCCATGTTGGTGGATACGATGATCTCGTAGCCTTGGATCGTGCCGGTCAGCTCGATCCTCTATTGGTTTAATGTATTAATTCGTCAAGAAAGATAGCAATGACTGAACAAACCTCCTCACCTCAAGCAGATGCAGATAACTCTAAAGAGCCTGGATTTCGTATTCAGCGTGTTTATCTCAAGGATTTATCGCTTGAGCAACCCAATGCGCCGCAAATTTTGTTGGTTGCAGCAGAGCCGCAAGTAGAGGTAGAAGTTGATATTGCAGTCAACCCATTGAGCGATGAACTTTTTGAAGTTTCTCTTATTTCTACTGTGACAGCTAAGGTAGAGTCAAAGGTCTTGTTTTTGGTTGAAGCAAACCAAGCTGGTATTTTTGAATTCAACAATATTCCACCGCAACAGTTAGATCCAATGTTGGGTATCGCATGCCCAACCATTTTGTACCCATATCTTCGTTCCAATATTGCCGACATCATTAGTCGAGCAGGCTTCCAGCCAATTCATTTGAACGAGATTAATTTCCACGGCATGTACGAGCATCGTTTGATGCAAGCTCAACAAGCAGCTAGCAAAGAAAGCAGTGCTGCTGACGAGAGCAAGATTATTCTTCCCCATTAGGCTCTAATCGCGCACAGATCATGAAAGTGACCCTGCTTGGTGCTGGCGCATGGGGAACAGCGATGGCCGCTCAAGCGGCTCGTCACCTTCAAGATGATGATGTTTGCTTATGGTCGCGCAGCAAAGATCAGCTAGCAGAAATTGAGAGTAGCGGACAGAATCGCGCCTATCTTCCAGGCATTGAGCTACCTAAAAATTTGCAGTTTGAGGGTGATCTTGCCCGTGCCATTAAAAGACTCTCTGCAGATGATCTCTTGGTCATCGCCACTCCCATGTCTGGACTTTCAGAAACGGTTGCTCAGGTCTTATCAATAGCTGAGCATCCACTGAATATTATTTGGCTGTGCAAGGGTTTAGAGCCGGCGACTGCTCTATTGCCACACCAAGTCGTTGAACGTGAAGATAAGCTACACAGTCACGGGATCATACATTCTTATGGTGCATTATCGGGCCCAAGTTTCGCTGCAGAAGTTGGGGATGGTATGCCGTGTGCATTAACTATTGCAAGTATTTCAAGCAAGTTGTGCGCTGTTGTGCAGTCAGCTTTTCATCATGGCAACATGCGCGTCTACGCAAGTGATGATTTGATTGGTGTTGAGTTGGGTGGTGCCGTCAAAAATGTTTTAGCAATTGCTGCAGGGATTGGTGATGGCTTGGACTTAGGTTTAAATGCTCGCGCCGCAGTTCTCACGCGCGGGCTTGCTGAGATGATGCGTTTAGTGAAAGCAGCAGGTGGGAGACCAGAAACTTGCATGGGTCTTACAGGGGTGGGCGATTTAATTTTGACTGCTACTGGAAACCTCTCCCGCAACCGCAGGGTCGGACTAGAGCTTGCTGCTGGAAAGTCTTTGCCTGAAATACTCTCAGGCTTGGGACATGTTGCCGAAGGTGTACTTTGTGCGGCAGCAGTGACCAATTTGGCTAAACGCTTAGACGTTGAAATGCCAATTACTGCAATGATGGGCGAAGTCTTGTCTGGAAGATTAACTACTCAAGAGGCTTTAAAGAGACTCATGGGGCGTGATCCAAAAATAGAGACCTAATCTCCGCAGTTTTAGTTTCCCCCCGCAAGTCCATTTTGACGCCATGCCTCATACACCACGATGGCTACAGTGTTTGATAGATTTAAGCTACGACTACTGTCTTGCATCGCGAGGCGCATTTGATTATTTTTTGGTATGGAGTTACGCACTTCATCGGTGATGCCTTTAGTCTCAGATCCAAAAACAAAATAATCATTTGGGACGTATTTCCCCTCATGAAATTTCCCACTACCTTTAGTTGTGAGTGCAAAAAGATGTTCGGGATCAACCCGTTCTTCTTTTAGAAACTGTGCCCAGTTGGAGTGAACTTTTACTTTAGCGAACTCGTGATAATCCAGGCCAGCTCTTCGCAATTTGGCGTCTTCCATGGGGAAGCCTAGGGGTTCGATCAGGTGTAGCTTTGCTCCAGTATTGGCACAAAGGCGAATGATATTGCCGGTATTGGGCGGAATTTCAGGCTCGAATAAAACAATATTAAACATAGGGCGCTCTGGTAGTTCTTAGTAATACCCAATTAATGACTTGAGATGCTCCATTGTCCTTCAGAAGGCGGGCGATTTCATTGAGGGTAGCTCCAGTAGTCATGACATCGTCAAAAATAACTACGCTTTTACCCCTCAGCAATTCTATAAACCTAGGATCAAGATAAAACATACCCTGGATTGCCAAGCGTCTAGCAAGAAATTTTTCTCCCGCCTGTGGCAACTCATGGTGATGACGTTTTAGTACGAAGGGTGTTTTTAATAGATGTGACCCGCAATATATCTTGCGTGCAATTTCCCAGCTTTGATTGAAGCCTCGAGCAATCAATTTTTGAGTGCTCAGTGGTACTGGAAATAAGAAGCTTGCATCGATCGCTTTTAATTGATCTGCAATCACATGATTCCAAGCAGTTGTAAGCCCATGTGCGTAAGCAAGGCGTTTTTGATATTTGAGCTGATGCAGGGCATTTTGAAGGACGCCCTCATAGCGATCCAAGCAATAGCTAGCATCAAAATAGGGTGGATTGGCGATACATGAACTGCATTTCTGTTCCGCTACCTCGTCTGCCTGAAGAGCAATGCCGCATCGATAGCAACATTCATAATTAATTAGTGCGTTGGTGGCAAAAGTATCCAGACAGTTTTTACAAATCGTATTGAATTGATAGCGCTCACAGATGATGCAGGCACTTGGCAGTCCTTGCCCGCTAAGGTCTTGAAAAATCTTCTCTAGAAATCCCATAGGGCGCTGAGTATACTGAGCGAATGACCCAGCCGATCAGATGGTTACAGGACGAAATTGCAGACCGTATGTTGCAAAAACTTGATATTGTCAAACTCGACACCAAAGATATTCTGATTGCTCCAGACTTTCCTGGAATGCATTTGAATTCTTTTGCAAAGCGATATCCCCGTGCCTATATATATAGCTTTTTGGAAGAGCATGTTTCCCGCTTTGATATGCGGTTTGCAAAATTGAAAGCGAATTGGCGCGCAGTATTTGGCGGGAATACAAATGCTTTCTCAACATACTTAACTAGTGGCAAATTTGATCTTCCTGATAATTCCGTAGATTTAGTATTTAGCAATCTGTTGATCCAAGACCTAGCGGATCCTAGACATTTTCTTCGGGAATGTTGGCGCGTTCTCAGAGAGGGTGGTCTTATCACTTTTAGCTATTTGGGGCCTGATACAGGAAAAGAATTGCGGGGTGTAAATCCAAATCCAGTACAGCTCAAAAATTTATTAAATCCTTGGGATATGCATGACATGGGCGATGCCCTCATGGGTGAGCGTTTTTCTGACCCCGTAATGGATATGGAATTTATCAATCTAGATTACGAGTCTGATTCCCTTTTGCTTGCAGATGCTGCTGCCTTGAAACTCCTGCAACTCTCTTCAAGTGACGCCCCTGAAAAGGATGTCTTGCCTAAAAAAATGACTTTAGAAGTGGTCTATGGACATGCATGGGCTATTGGAAAGCGCCTAGCTAAGGCACAGGACAATGTTGCCTATATTGATGTAAATCAAATTGGACACAAGACTAGGCGAGATTCTGCTTAAGTGTAAGTACTCACTATCATTTAAACCTTGACCAAGATTGACTGGGGATGGGATATCCCCGTTTGTTCTTGTGTCGAATTAACCCTATAATCACGGCAGGCAGTATTGGCTTAAAACCGCTTTTTTGGCATTTTTAGAGCGTTTTAAGCGCTTTGCTCACGACAATAAACAGAGAATAAGATGAATTTATTTGGAAAAGTCATTAGGGCTTCGCTCTATTTAGTAGCAGCCTTCGGCACAGCTTTTGCACAGGCAACTGAAAACATGCCAGGAGGCCCCGCTGTTAATCAGCTGAACTTCGCGGCACCTGCAACCAAAATCATGCAAGAAATTCATTGGCTGCACTGGATGATGTTGGCAATCTGCGCAATCATTTTTATTGGCGTGTTTGGTGTGATGTTCTACTCCATTCTTAAACATCGCAAATCTTTAGGTCATAAATCAGCTTCTTTCCATGAGAGCACTACGGTTGAAATTATTTGGACCGTTATTCCATTGCTCATCGTGATCGGTATGGCATTGCCTGCAACCAAAACGGTTGTTGCAATGAAAGATACAACTAATTCAGATATCACCATCAAGACTACTGGCTATCAGTGGAAATGGGGATATGACTACATCAAAGGCGAAGGTGAGGGCATTAGCTTCTTATCAACTTTGTCTACTTCTCGCGAAGCCATCAATAACCTTGCACCCAAATCAAATACTTATTTGATGGAAGTGGATAACGAGATGGTTGTGCCTGTTGGCAAGAAAATCCGTTTGATCACTACTGCAAACGATGTGATTCACGCTTGGACTATTCCAGCGTTTGGCGTAAAGCAAGATGCGATCCCAGGATTTGTCCGAGATACCTGGTTTAGAGCCGATAAGATCGGTACTTTCCGCGGCCAGTGTTCTGAACTCTGTGGAGCAGAGCATGCCTTCATGCCGATCGTTGTAAAGGTAGTTTCACAAGAAGACTACACAGCTTGGGTTGCGCAGAAGAAAAAAGAAATGGGCGCTGGCGGTGATGATCCGACTAAGGTTTACACATTGGAAGAGCAAAAAGAGCGTGGCGCAAAAGTATATGCAGCAAACTGTGCTGCTTGTCACCAGCCGAATGGTAAAGGTGCAGGCGCTTTCCCAGCTTTAGATGGCAGCAAAGTGGTGAATGGTCCAAAACAAGGTCAATACAATATTTTACTCAATGGTAAGAATGCAATGCCGAAGTGGGCTGGCGTGATTTCTGATGGCGATATCGCTGCAGTAATAACCTATACCCGTAATTCATGGGGTAATAAGACGGGCGAAGTAATTCAGACCCAAGACATTATTACCGCACGTGGCGGACAGTAATCCATTTACTAATACAGATAAAACGAAACCGGAGCTATCCATGAGCACAGTCTCTACAACACACGATCACGCACACAGCCACGATCATGCGCATGATGATCACACGCCACATGGTTGGCGTCGTTGGTTGTTCGCGACCAATCACAAAGACATCGGAACGATGTACCTGATCTTCTCTTTCATCAGCTTATTGGCTGGTGGCATGATGGCATTAGGTATTCGCTTAGAGTTGTTCCAGCCAGGCTTGCAATTTTTCCGTCCTGAGTTTTTCAACCAGCTAACCACCATGCATGGTTTGGTAATGGTTTTCGGTGCGATCATGCCAGCCTTCGTTGGTTTTGCTAACTGGATGGTGCCTTTGCAAATCGGTGCATCTGATATGGCATTTGCTCGTATGAACAACTTCAGCTTCTGGATTCTCCCAGTAGCAGCGACTTTACTCTTGAGCTCATTCCTCGTTCCAGGCGGTGCACCATCAGGTGGCTGGACAATCTATGCTCCATTGACTTCGCAGATGGGTCCTGGAATGGACATGGCCATTTTTGCTCTCCATTTATTGGGTGCTTCTTCGATCATGGGCTCGATCAATATCATCGTGACCATTTTGAATATGCGCGCACCTGGTATGACTTTGATGAAGATGCCAATGTTCTGCTGGACATGGTTGATTACTGCTTACTTGTTGATTGCTGTGATGCCGGTATTGGCTGGAGCAATTACGATGGTTCTGACAGATCGCCACTTCGGTACTTCATTCTTCTCGGCTGTTGGTGGCGGCGACCCAATCATGTTCCAGCATATTTTCTGGTTCTTTGGTCACCCAGAGGTTTACATCATGATTCTGCCTGCATTCGGAATCGTTAGCGAAATCGTACCTGCGTTCTCCAGAAAAACATTGTTTGGTTATAGCTCCATGGTGTACGCAACTGCATCCATTGCGATCTTGTCATTCATCGTTTGGGCTCATCACATGTTTGCAACAGGCATGCCAGTAACTGGTCAATTGTTCTTTATGTACGCAACGATGTTGATTGCTGTGCCAACTGGCGTGAAGATTTTTAACTGGGTAGCAACAATGTGGAAAGGTTCGATGACCTTTGAAACCCCAATGTTGTGGGCAGTTGGATTTATTTTCGTATTCACAATGGGCGGCTTTACCGGCTTGATTTTGGCAATGGCTCCAATTGATATTGGCGTTCAGGATACTTACTACGTTGTTGCTCACTTCCACTATGTATTGGTAGCAGGTTCATTGTTCGCAATGTTTGCGGGCTTCTACTACTGGTGTCCAAAGTGGACTGGCTATATGGCTAATGAAACTCGCGGCAAGATCCATTTCTGGACTTCCATGATTTTCTTTAACATCACCTTCTTCCCAATGCACTTCTTGGGTCTTGCTGGTATGCCACGTCGCTATGCTGACTACCCAACCCAGTTTGCTGATTTCAATATGATTGCCTCAATCGGCGCCTTGGGCTTCGGCTTGTCACAAGTCTATTTCTTGTTCTGCGTGGCATTACCTGCATACCGTGGACACGGTGTAAAGGCTTCAGCGAAGCCTTGGGATGGTGCTAAAGGTTTGGAGTGGACTGTGCCTTCACCAGCGCCACACCATACTTTTGAGACTCCTCCAAGTGCGGAGCAATTGCGTGAAGCAGGAATTTAAGCCATCAAGCAAGCAAACTCTAGCTGCCAACAACCGCAGATTAGGGTTTGTATTGCTAAGCGTAGTACTAGTGTTTTTTATTGGAATTGTGATTAAACGGAGCATGCTGGGTTAATCCCGCCGATTGCAATGGTTTCTACTGAATCCCTGAATCGTCAAATTTTATTGAAGCTCTTAATTGCAGCAGTAATGATGTTTGGTTTTGGTTACGCATTGGTACCGATGTACAAAGCCTTGTGTGAGGTCACTGGAATCAATGTTGTAACAAGTAAGAATGATTATGGGGTGCGAGCTTTTAGTCCTAATCGGGTTGGTAATACGCAAGTCGATTACTCCCGTACGGTAACCATTGAGTTTGACTCAAATAGTCGCGGACCATTTACCTTTAAGCCTGTGAAGAACTTCTTGGAAGTCCATCCTGGCGAGATGACAGAGATTGTGTATGAAGTTACCAATAATCTCGGTCGTACGGTACGTGCTCAGGCAATACCGAGTTATGCGCCTAAAAGCGCAACAGAGTTTTTTACTAAATTAGAGTGTTTTTGTTTTCAGGAACAAACACTGGCTGCAAATGAGATGAAGAAGATGCCGGTAGTGTTTGTGATTGATGCAGGCTTGCCTGATGATGTGAAAACAATCACTTTGTCGTACACCTTCTTTGAGTTAGGACTGGGCACCCCGCCCGCACCCAAATCAAAGGTTGTGTCATGAAGAAAAAAAGTAGTTTTATGCAATCCATGAAAGCCGTCTTATGGGGTTTCTTAGGGGTGCGTAAAAAAGCAGGTTTGCAGCAAGATGTAGCTTCACTGAGTTTTGTGCACATTATCATTGCAGGTGTACTTGGAGCCTTGATTTTTATGGGCATCTTGCTGCTGATAGTGAAGGCAGTTGTGTCCCATTGATTATTTTTTGATTGAATAGAGAGAATAAGATGTCATCCAATTCAACCCCATACTATTTCGTCCCAGGACTATCTAGACATCCAGCCATGGCGGCCTGTGGCTTAATTGCCTTTGGTTTTGGCATGTCAGGTTGGGTTAATCACACCTCTTGGGGTGGCCCGCTTGCTTTGGTTGGTGTCGCTTGGATTCTGTATGTGCTCTATAACTGGTTTGGAGACACAATTGCAGAGTCGAATGCCGGTAAGAATGGTATCAACGTAGATATTTCTTATCGCTGGTCAATGGCTTGGTTCATCTTCTCTGAAATCATGTTCTTTGGAGCATTCTTTGCGGCACTTTTCTATGCGCGCAATATTGCGATGCCTTGGTTGGGAAGTGTTGAGGGCAAATTGCTCTGGCCTGATTTCCAAGCAGTTTGGCCTAATGATGGTCCTGCTGGTTTGGTGCAGAAATTCACTACGATGGGCCCTTGGCCAATTCCCACTATCAACACTTTGTTGTTGTTGAGTTCTGGCGTAACAATCACGATTGCCCACCACGCTTTAGTTCAGAATCACATGAAGAAGGCGATTATTGGTTTGGCGGCAACCGTTGGTTTGGGTGCGATCTTCTTAGGTTTCCAGGGTTACGAGTACTACCATGCTTACCATGAGCTGAATTTGAAGCTCACCTCAGGCATCTATGGTTCTACCTTCTTTATGTTGACAGGTTTCCATGGCTTCCACGTCTTTTTGGGCGGCACAATGTTAGCAATTGTTTTGCGCCGTATGATTCGTGGCGACTTTACCGCTCAGCACCATTTCGCTTTTGAAGGCGCAGCATGGTATTGGCACTTTGTTGACGTCGTATGGCTTGGTCTTTATATCGCCGTCTACTGGATGTAATTTGAAATCTAAATCGGGGCGCAAAGCCCCGATTAGTTTTTAGCGGGGCAGTTTTAGTTAATACCGACCTTGATACCAGTAGGCTGTATGTAGCCAAAGTGGTAAGCGAGCAGAATGCCAAGGAAAAGCACAATTGAGAGGCCAATCCGCAGCATTAAAGAGTGAACCATCCTGGAGCTATTGCCTCGATCTTTCATCATGTAATACAGGGCTGATCCTAGGCTGGCAATAATCAACAGTAGGGCAACCGGAATAATCCACTTCATCTCATATCCTTATCTTGAATCCATTCAACACTCTCATTGCTAAGCGCGTAGTTGCTACTGTATCAGCCTTGCTGGTGATAGCAATTGGTTGTAGTGCTGGAATCTGGCAATTAAATAGGGCTCAAACTAAGATCGATTTGGCGGCTAATTTGTTAGCGCGGCAACAAATGCCAATATTGAGGGCGAATGATGGCACTTGGACTTTAGAAGAGGTGAGCGAGCGACGCATGATTGCACGCGGGCAATACGTCCCTGAAGCCGCGATTTGGCTTGATAACCGGCCAAGACCAGTTCCTCCCGCTGGAAGTACTAGCTCTCAGTCTGGGTTTTATCTGATGATGCCTATGCGTCTTGAGGGAAAAAATACGATTCTTTGGATTAATCGCGGTTGGGCACCTCGCAACAATGAAGATCGCGAAGCTTTACCGTCAGTAAAGACACCCTCAGGAGTGGTCAACATTGAGGGCATTGTTTTTGCACACCCTGGCAAGGTTTATGCGTTGGGTAGTAGCAAGCCGATTATTGAAATGGGCAAACCCCGCATTGAGCAAAACTTTGATTTAGCTGCCGAAGGCAAGCTTCACAACTGGGAACAAAGCCCCTTTATTTTGCGCGAGCTTAATGTAGGGATTGATGATGGTTTATTGCGAGATTGGGCTCCACTGACAACGGGAGTCGATCGCCATTATGCTTATGCATTCCAGTGGTTTGCATTGGCTGCTTGTGGCTTCTTATTTTGGTTGATTACAGGTTTACGGCAATATTGGCGAGAAAACAAGGGTGAGGATTGAGCGTGAGTGATAGAGAGTTATTAATTCCAGCTTCACAGACTGATGCATCAGCTATCAATGCGCAGACTCGACGTGGTCGCATCCAAATGCTCTTACTTTTGCTCGCTTGTGCAGCTCCGGTTATTGCTTCTTACTTAGCGTATTACGTGATTAAGCCTGAGGGCGGTAAAACCAATTTTGGTACTTTGGTATATCCCGCTCAAGAATTGAATATTGCTTGGCTGAATGTTCCTTTGCAAGGAAAGTGGACGCTGTTGATTGCTCGTCCTGCTGGAGAGTGCCATATCAAGGATAAAAAATGTATTGAGGCATTATTTTTAATGCGCCAGGTAAAGGTGGCCATGGGAAGAGAGAGTAGCCGCGTTCAATTGCTATGGGTTAATACAGATGGACAGGCAGTTGACCCTGAAGTGGCCAAGGTTTATGACGAGCAATCGGCTGGTTTTAAAGTGGTTTCGCTCCCGATCGATCCTAATATAAAAGTTGCCTTTGAAGCTTGGCTGAATAAAGAAGGTGCTGGGCAAGAAATTCAGTTGCTTGATCCAAGCCCTGCAAAGATGATGTATTTCCCTGTTACGAATTCTCCAAAAGAATTTGCGAGCATTAAGAAAGACTTGGAACGGCTTTTGAAGCTAAATCACAAGGGTGAGAATTTGTAATGCCCAATTTTGTATTGCTTCTAGAGCTTGCGGCGATTGCAATTGTTTTTGCAGGACTACCCTTGACCTATCTCTGGAAAAAGTCAGGCTATAGTTTCTTTCAAAAACTCAATTGGTTTTTAGTCTTCATGACTTTTGACTTAATTGTGTTTGGCGCATTTACTCGCTTGACTGACTCCGGGCTCGGTTGTCCTGATTGGCCAGGTTGCTATGGGGTATCGAATCCTTTTCACGCCTTAGGTGAGATTCAGCAAGCAGAAGCTTCTTTGCCCAGTGGGCCAGTTACGGTGATTAAGGCTTGGATCGAAATGATTCATCGCTATCTAGCCATGACAGTAGGTGCCTTGATTTTGGTTCAAGTCGCTCTGGCTCTGAGTAAGTTGAAGTCCTTAGGAAAAGGGCCGCTACTTGGAAGCCTGGGCTTGCTCCTGCTGGTTTGCCTACAGGGTGCTTTTGGAGCATGGACTGTAACCCTGAAATTGCAGCCCATCATTGTGACAATACACTTGATGTTGGCCTTAGTTTTACTAGCCTGTTTAACTGCCTATGCTCAACAAGATTGGGAAGATAAAACATCTTCCGTTAGAGCGATTCGGATTCGTCCTTTATCTGCTCGATTGCTCTGTATAGCTTTTGTAGTGCTGACTATCCAGATCTTTTTAGGTGCTTGGGTGAGTACCAATTACGCAGTATTGGCTTGCCCTGATTTTCCGACTTGCTTAGGAAGCATCTGGCCAGAAGCGAATTGGGGGGAGGGCTTTACCTTTTGGCGTGAATTGGGCTTGAATGCACAAGGCGAGTTTATATCTCCGGCTGCTTTGCAGGCGATTCATTGGGCACATCGTTTATTTGCAGTGGCTGTTTTGATTGTCATGTGTACATTGAGTTGGAACGCTTTACAGTTAGCAACCCCAGTGTTGGCTGGTCTTAGTCGTTTCGCAAAACTATTGCTTGCCTTGCTTTTGCTACAAATCATCACCGGAATATCGAACGTGGTATTTCAGTGGCCACTCTTGGCAGCCCTTTTGCATACTGCAGGCTCGGCTGCTTTGGTATTCTGCTTAGTCAGACTGAGTTATTGGGCATCTTGGAGCCCAGTTGCTCAAAAGAAGGTGAATTCATGAGCGCGCCCGAAACATCAAAATCTATTGAGATGCCACGTTGGCGTCAGTACTGGGTATTAACAAAGCCTAGGGTGACTCAGCTCGCCGTTTTTTGCGCTGTTATTGGGATGTTCTTGGCTACGCCCGGAATGGTTCCTTACCCCGTGCTAATTGGCGGCATTGTCGGTATTTGGTTATTGGCTGGCGCAGCATTTGCTGTGAACTGTTTGATTGAACAGGCTGTAGATGCCAAGATGAAGCGCACCGCTTGGCGCCCTTCAGCAACCGGAGAGGTTACCCCGTTTCACATCATTGTTTTTTCCATCATCCTGGGCTCACTAGGCATGATTGTTTTATGGAATTTTTGTAATCCCTTAACCATGTGGCTAACCTTGGCTACTTTTGTGGGTTACGCAGTAATTTATACCTGGCTGTTGAAGCCCGCGACCCCACAAAATATTGTGATTGGTGGCTTGTCTGGAGCTATGCCGCCAGCTTTAGGTTGGGCAGCAGTCACAAATACTCTTTCTGCAGAAGCTTGGCTTTTAGTGCTGATTATTTTTGTGTGGACCCCACCCCATTTTTGGGCCTTGGCTTTATACCGTCGTGATGACTATGTGCAATCTGGTTTGCCGATGTTGCCGGTCACGCATGGAGAGCGCTTTACGCTTCTCAACATTCTTCTGTATACCTTGATTTTGATTGCAGCCACCATGTTGCCGTATGTTTACGGTATGAGTGGGTTGGTGTATTTGATATCCGCTATTGTTCTCGGTTTGATTTTCTTGGCTTATGCGATCGCCTTATTTATATCGTATAGCGATGCATTGGCGAAGAAAACTTTCCGTTTTTCTATTACCTATTTGGCATTGCTCTTTGCGGCTTTGCTGATTGATCACTATTTTCTCTGAGATGAATATTACTTTTTTGCGTAACTGCTGTATTGCTGCTTTATTGGTCGCAATAGCTGCGTGCAGTCCAAAGCCTGAGTTTAAAAATATCGACATTACCGGAAGTAGTGCATTCGGCAAGGACTTTAGCTTGGTTGATCCGGATGGCAATGTAAGAACGCTTGCTGACTTTAAGGGCAAGGTGGTGGTGATGTTCTTTGGCTATACCCAATGCCCTGATATTTGCCCCACAACTTTGACAGAAATGCAGCAAGTGATGACTCTCATGGGTCCGCAATCAGATAAAGTGCAAGTGCTTTTTGTGACGGTTGATCCAGCGCGCGATACTGCTGCGATTTTGAAGCAGTATGTGCCAGCATTTGATCCACGTTTCTTGGGTTTACGTCCAGCGGATGATGCGGCTTTAGAAAAAGTTGCGAAAGACTTCAAGATTTATTACAAGAAGGTGCCTGGTACCAGTCCTGGTTCATACACTATGGATCACACAGCGGGTAGTTATGCTTTTGATCCGCAGGGTCATTTGCGACTCTACATCAAACATGCGCAAGGTCCTGAGACCTTGGCACATGACCTGAAAGAACTTCTTAAGTAGGGTGTTTTTTTAAGCTGCTTCGGCTTGCAACATGCTGCGCATCTTCTTCAGAGCAGCAGTCTCAATTTGACGAACACGCTCGGCAGAGATGCCATATTCAGCAGCGAGATCGTGTAATGTTTTTGTCCCATTGCCATCAGCATCCATAGCTAGCCAGCGTGATTGCACAATATTGCGACTACGCTCGTCTAAGGCCATCAAGGCTTGATCTAACTTAGGACCTTGTAAAGCATCTGCTTCATTGCTAGCAATACGCTCGGTTGGCTCCTGGCTGTTATCAGCTAGCCACTGAATTGGTGCGTAGGCCGCATCCTCTTCAGTGTCCTCACCTTCAAGCGCAATATCGCCACCAGCCAAGCGCATTTCCATTTCCCTAACATCGGAACCTTTAACATCAAGCGCCTTTGCTAAAGCATCGATCTCGCCTGGGGTGAGGGCATTCAAGCTGGGTTTGTTGCTGCGCAAATTGAAGAACAACTTACGTTGTGCTTTAGTAGTTGCTGTTTTGACTAAGCGCCAATTCTTCAGAATGTATTCATGAATTTCTGCTTTGATCCAATGAATCGCATAAGACACTAGCCGCGCACCATTGCTTGGATCATAGCGTTTCACTGCTTTCATGAGGCCAATATTGCCCTCTTGAATTAAGTCAGCATGTGGAATGCCATAGCCAAGATATTGACGAGCAACTGAAACAACTAATCGCAAATGCGAGAGCACTAAAGTTTTAGCGGCATCGACGTTTTCTGTGCGACGAAATTCTTGCGCGAGATGAAGCTCTTCAGCAGCGCTAAGCATTGGTACGCGATTCACATACGAGATGTAAGAATCTAAAGTGCCAACTCCAAGAGATGGCAGCAACGGAAATGCAGACGCCGCCGCAGCCTGCGCAACGGGCAGTCTTTGCAGATTCGGTTTGTCTAATTTCTTTTGAACCATTTTTTTTATCAATATGAGGTGTTATTGGAGTACTATTTTAGCACTCCTGTCAAGAGAGTGCTAATGGTTTATTTGATCTCTAACTTACTGATTTAATTGAATAATTCAGAAGAATATTGCCCAGCAGTGAAAGGGGCTAAATCATCAATGCCCTCACCTTTCCCCAGAGCCAATATGGCGGGTTTTGGCTCTTCTTGGAGGGTATGTGCCAAAGCACAAATAACGCCGCCCTTTGCCGTGCCATCGAGCTTGGTAACGATGATTCCAGTGAGTCCTAGGGCTGCATGAAAGGCCTTCACTTGGCTTAAGCCATTTTGACCTGTATTGCCATCAAGCACTAGCAAGGTTTGGTGAGGTGCCCCAGGAAGTGCCTTGCCAATCACCCGTTTGACCTTTTTGAGCTCTTCCATGAGGTGGTCTTGGGTAGCAAGACGACCAGCGGTATCAATGATCAAGATATCGCTCTTTCGAGAGATTGCAGAATGGATTGCATCGTGGGCAACTGCAGCAGCATCGCCCCCTTCTTGGGCAATAACGTCTACCTGATTACGGCCACCCCATTCTTGTAATTGATTGCGCGCGGCGGCTCTAAAAGTATCACCTGCAGCAAGTAGAACGGATTTATCTTGCGATTGAAATAGTTTGCAAAGTTTGCCAATGGTGGTGGTTTTGCCTGCGCCATTTACGCCCACTACCAACCACACCTCAGGGATGTTGTCTTTCCTAGATTCAAAAAGCGGATTTGGTGAGGGTTCTAGGACCTTCAATAGATTGCCAACCTCTTCAATCAGTAGTGTTTGTAGTTCTTCAGAGCTGGAGGCTTTTTCAGATTTAGCTGCTTTACGCAGCTTACTAATCAGTTGCTCGGTCGTGGGTAGGCCCACATCACTTTGAATCAATGACTCCTCCAAAGCATCAAACCAAGCTTCATCTGTTTTGCTTGATTTGAAAAGGGATCCGAGAGTTTTACGTAAGCCGAACATAATCGATACAATTTAAACCTTGCATCTTATCAATTTAATTTTTGGGATATGGTTATTTAGCAAATGTCATTCAATTTACTCCGAATTACCTGTTTATTCTTGCTCTTGACTCAATTATCTTGGGCTGCTGGAAGCGGTTCTGCAGATACTCA
>Ga0136644_10001140_pt1 | contig 21073 bp, 36 predicted proteins | sample C_130820_EF_Meta_FD_94780 | JGI IMG/M metagenome (GOLD analysis project Ga0136644, IMG submission 94780) | Freshwater microbial communities from Lake Croche, Canada to study carbon cycling - C_130820_EF_MetaG (v2) (version 2) | ecosystem: Environmental > Aquatic > Freshwater > Lake | place... | reverse complement strand
CATGACTATCTCCATAAACTATTATCATCTCTTAAATAAAGACTTTATAAAATTTCTTTTTGAAGATATTTCAATTTTTGTAACTTCTTTAAAATACAATCCAGATGTATCCATTCGTCTATTAAACCAAATTGATGGAAAATATATTGGACGATGAGGATTTAGATAAGATCCCCACCATGAGAAAGTTGAATTAGCACAAATACATCCTTTGCATTGAGACATTAGAAATAAAGAATCAATTTCAGATTCTTCTATAATTTGAATACCTGGTAATATATTATTCGCATAAGGAATATCATTCGTAAATATAATAAACTCTTCGCCGCGACATAATTCTAGACATTTCTTATAATATTCTGTAAGATCTACATTATGAACTTGTATTTTTCTATAATCTCCTCCTCTTACATGAATAAAAAACTTTCTTTTAATATCTGGATATTTATCTAGAATAGAATGGTTAAATGAAAGACTTGATATAAATTCATCTCTAACTAAATCTGTATATTCATATCTTTGAAAATATCCAAAAAATTCTGTATGTTCTGTAAAATTTATTTTAGATTTCCAATCTTCAAATGCTAATTCGGAATTTTCAATTAATGTTCGTGATATAGAAAAAGTTTGAAATTTATCTTTGAAATTCTTAAAAATAGATTCAAAATATTGTTCTCTTGAATGTACGGTTAAAGGACTTCGTAGATCTTGTAGAAAATATGGAATACCAGATATTTTTGAAATATATAATAGAAAAGCTAATTGAAATAATTGATTGCCTAATCCACCTTGTAATTTTATAGTTAACATTATAATGTATTATAGATTATAATGTTAAGTATTATATCTCATGATTGGGCTAAGAATCTTAAGCTTATACCGCCTAAAATAAATACAACTTTTTATATAGATATAATTCCTAGTAATATAAATTCTAATAATATCTATATTCAAGTGGAACCTGAATCAATTATTCGAGTAAAAGATTATCTTATTTCTAACTGGAGAAATTTCAAATATATAATAACATTTAATCAAGAAGTTTTAGATAGATGTCCTAATGCAAGAGAGTATATTCATGGAACTGTGTGGATAACACATCCAGAATATTCTAGTATAAATGTTAATTCAAAACAATTCAGAATTTCTACAATAGTTGGTAATAAAAATTTAACTGATGGTCATAGATTAAGACATCAACTCTTAAATAACGAAAAACTATTTCCTAGTATTGAATTTTTTGTAAGTATTATTCCTCCACCTACTACTTTAAAGAACTTACTTGCAAAGAAAAAACAATTAGTAGGTCCATCCAAATTCAAGACATTCCAATATTTTCAATACCATATTGTTATAGAAAATTCTAGACAAACTAATTATTTCACAGAAAAATTGATGGATTGTTTAATTACTAAAACAATACCTATTTATTGGGGATGTCCAAATATTTCAAAGTTCTTTGATACAACTGGATGGATCATATTTGATGATTTAAGTGATCTAAAATTTAAGTTAGGATTATTAACTCCTGAATACTATTCGTCATATGAAAATGTTATAAATTCTAATTTTCAAAAATGTCTTGAATATGTAAAAATCGATGAGAATATAAATAGAACTTTACGTTCATTAGAAAATTACTAAAACCTAACGTATTTATTCATGGGTCCAGTTTTAGGATTTTCTTGTTCTTCTGTATAAGTAAATCCAAAATTATAAAGAGGAATGTTATTCCAAGCAATAAATCCATGAGAAATTTTAGGAAAAAGAGTTTTTATATATTGTTCTTGGAGATTAGATGGAATTTCACTAAATGAATAACAGCTTATAAAAAACATGTTTGAGTTATTAATATCATTTCCAAAATTTGTAGATTCTAGACAATTCAAAGATATAGTTGTATTGAATTTAGAAGTATACAATCTTTGAAATTTGGATATAGAAGGTAGATCTATAATTGTATAAGATCTTATATTTACATGATAATTCTTATGCAAAAAATTTATTGCTAAATAAAGACCACCATAACCTCCGCCAATTTCAACAATATCTGTTAGGTTGTAGTTTTTATAATGAGTTAAAATCAAATGCGCATGATATAGATAACGTAAACTACTAGGAGAACATAACAAATTGGGATAACTAAACATTTCAGGATTTCCTACAGAATCATTCATATTACAAAAAGTAACAATATCATTCAATGTAAAAATATTTTTTAAAAGGTTAAGATATTGAAGTCCTTGTGAATAATTAACGTGTTCTAACATATACGTGTAATTTGGATTTGTCTTAAAAGTTGACAAATTACCAGTAGAAACTAATGTATCCACATAATTTGAATATGTTGAATATATACTCATTTACAAATTATTATAGTAATATACTTAAATGCCATCTTTATCTGAATCTGAAATCAAGTCAATGATGACTACACCTTGTCAATATTTTGTTGAAACAGGAACTTTTATGGGAGATACAACAGAAGTTGCAAGACGTATGTTTGAAAAAGTTTATACAATTGAAGTCAAAGAAGATCTTTTTGTTAAAGCAAGAAATAGATTCAAGCCTTATCCTAGTGTTACATGTTATTTAGGAGATAGTTCATTGTTACTTGGAGATATATGTAAAACTCTTGATAAGCCTACATGTTTTTGGTTAGATGGCCATTATTCTGCCGGAAATACTGGTATGGGAACAAAGGAAGTTCCTCTATACGAAGAATTAGATGTCATTATGACACATTGTAAAGTTCCATGCGTTATCTTAATCGATGATTGTAGACTTTTTGGAACTTCAGTAATTAAGAAGAGTATCGCAGATATTATTTTTAAGAAAAAAGGTCAAGATGTGTATGGTTGGGATGTTATTAATGTTCCTAATATTCTTGAAAAGATTTCTTCTAGATTAAGTTCTTATTCATTTGCTCCTTCAATTTTACATCCACAAGATAGATTAGCAATTACTCTTACTCAAATACCATTCTAGGAACAATATGCATAGCTTCTAATTCTTGTGTCCATAATTTCACCGCATAAGGAATAGTCTTCATTTCAAATTGTGTTTGGAGTCCACATGTTCCACAATGATAAATGTTTTCTTTTGGATTTACTACTGCTAGGGTTCCACAAGATTTACAAAATCCTGTCGTAAAAGGATCTGAGACATCCATTAATCTTTCTTTTGTGAATACAGATGCTCCATGACTAATCATACAATCACGTTCCATTTCACCTACTCTTAAACCACCATCACGAGATCTCCCTTCACAAGGTTGACGAGTTAGAGAAACAATAGGTCCACGCGCTCTTGAATGTTTCTTATCCAAAACCATATGTTTGAGACGTTGATAGAATGTAGGTCCCATAAATATCTCAGATTCCATCATTTCACCTGTTTGACCATTATATAAAATCTCATTTCCATAAGGATGCATTCCAAGTTGAAGTAATTGTTCACGAATATTTCCTACGGGTAAGTGTGAATAAGGAGTTCCATCACCCAATGTTCCTTTTTCACAACATATTTTTCCGTACATAGTTTCCATTAATTGCGCAATAGTCATTCGTGAAGGAACTGCATGAGGATTCATTATGAGATCTGGTCTTAATCCACTCGCCGCAAAAGGCATATCTTCTTCATTGAGAATAATTCCACATGTTCCTTTTTGTCCATGTCTTGAACTGAATTTATCTCCAATATCAGGCACACGTTCAGAAACAACACGAACTTTTACAAAAGGATATCCGTCCGAATTTCTGTCTTGCCATACACCATCTACACGGCATTCTTCCGAATTTTTATGTGTTGTTGAAGAATCGCGATATTGATAATTATTTGCATCATTTTTAATTGAAGTTACTTTTCCAATAATAATATCATTTTCTTTAATTTTCGAATGTAGAATAGGAACACCATTTTCTCCAATAGCATGATAAGAAGATGTTTTAAATCCACGAGTATTTTCACGACGAGGTTTTGTAAACTTTTCTTCTTTACCAGAAGCTATATTTCTATGTTCTTCATCTTTATAAATTGTATAATACAAAGTCCGAAACAATCCACGATTTACAGATCCACGATTTAAAATAACTGAATCTTCTTGATTATATCCACCATAACAACCAATAGCTACAATTATGTTGTCACCCGAAGGCATTTGATGAGTATCTAAAATATTCATCATACGTGTTTCTACAATAGGACGCATAGGGCTACACAAAATATACCCATTTTTATCTAGACGATTTGAATAATTACGAGCAAATATACCCATTGCTTGTTTTCCCATAGCAGATTGATATGTGTTACGAGGAGATTGGTTATGATCACTAAATGGAATACTGGATGCCATATGTCCTAAAATTAAAGTTGGGTGAATTTCACAATGTGTATGTACTTTTGTAACTTCTGAATGTAACATTGCCACACGAATTACTTCGGTTTCACAGGGATCAATGTATTCTAAATTTGTAGATACCCAATCATTCCAATCTTTCGGATCTTTGGGACTTTCTACAATTTTACCATTTGAAACACGAAATAATGGACGAACAAATCTTCCACTATCCGTCTCAATATTTATTGTAAACTCTTCAACGTTCCAAGAAATACCTGTGTGAGGATGTAATATAAATTTACGTTTAGATTCTCGCAAAATATTATGAATTTCATAAGGCTTAGTTGTATATCCTACAATAACTCCATTCAAGTTAATTGATGTTCCATCATAATGTTTTAATTGTTTTATCCATGTAATATCTGTATTTTCTAAAACTTTTATAACAGATATAGAAGGTGCGTGTTGAGTAATAGATGTTAGCATAGACATAGCTTTGACAATACCAACAGAATGGCCTTCCGGGGTTTCAACAGGACACACGTATCCCCATGAAGTTCCGTGTAATTTACGAGGAGCTAATAACTTACCAGATTTTTCAATAGGAGTTTGAATTCTTCTTACATGACTTAATGTTGCGGAATATGAAAGGCGATTCAGAACTTGTGAAACTCCCATTTTTGTTGCATTTGATATAGTAGATGTTATACCAAGTCCTTGAACTGTAAAATTTCCTGTTGCCAAAGCCTGTTTTAATTTTCCTTCAATTGTAGACACTTTCAGAATTTTATATAGATTATTCACGTTCAAAATTTCCAAAGGTCTCGGAACATCTCCTCGTTTCCATATATCATTATTCACTTCATGAACAAATTTACTTCGAATATCTTTACATACTTTCTGAAATAATTGTCGAAATAGATGAGTTAATAAAGCTCCTGTTGTTACGATACGTTTATTTTGATAGGCATCGCGATCATCAATTTTTACAATTCCTTCGGAAGCAAGAAGTAGTTTTCTAACTATTCGTGAAATTATAGTGATTTTTCTAGCACATAAGATTTCGTGAGAAGATGTATCACCTGCAAACTTTACATGTGGAAGACATTCTGTTTCAAGAAGACTTAGAACATATGAACGTTTATCTTCCAAATTAGTTGAATATTGAAGATGGTGAGTTAAATACTGAATAGCGTCTGATTTTGAATAAATGTTTAGATCCGAACATTCCTTAAATGAAGCAGCCAATAATTCAATATATTCATGTGTGGGACAAATAAAGTTAGCTATTGTTTCATCATCTTCAATTCCTAAAACTCGAAATAAAACCATTAAAGGAAGATCTTCTTGAAATCTTGGAATACAAAATGTCAATGGATATCCAAGCCCATTAAATTTTGAGGATATACGTATTTCCAGCTTTTTAGGAGGAGATGTAAATGATTCATGTAAAGACTTGAATTCTGCAGAATGTGTAAATTTCGCAGAAGATTTCTTGCTATGGAAAATCATGGTTCGATTATCAGCAACCTTTTCTTGACAAAGAATAGTTCTTTCGGAACCGTGTATGATAAAATACCCGAATGGATCATATTGACATTCTCCAATCTCTTTCTTGCTTATAGGATAATCGTTCATAATACAAAGAGATGATCCAAGCATAACAGGAATTTTTCCTAAAGAAACTCCTTCAAATATTTTTACATTCTCATCATACTCTGTTAAAGTTGTACCTTTATAGGTTCTAGCAGTAAACCGAACATCACAAAACATTTGAGCAGCATATGTAAAATTACGAGCTCTTGCTTCTTGAGGAAACATTGGCTTGATTCGCCCAGTAGCTTCTTGAATTCTTGGTTTCATATACGTTATATTCTCAAAACTCAATCTTAACTCATATTTATATTTTTTTGTTTTTTCATCTTGTTGATGCCACACGACAATTGGAGCGGTCGATGAAATAATTAAAGGAATTTTATTTCTTATAAAATCCTCGAAAGATTCAATTTGATGTTCTACAAGCTTAGAAACACCTTCGGCTTGAAAATATGTTTGTATTGTTTTCCATTCCATCGTGTTAATATGAAACTATTTCTTCGTAAATGATTATCATTCGTTTTTAATAATGGACGGGCCAGTCAAAATCACAAAGGTTGGAGCGGAACCTAAATCTTCTCCACCAATCTTAGAAGGTTCTTCTAAAAAATCAAAAAGAAAGACTTTAAGAACGTTTCCAAGGGGTATTTTAAAACCTATAACAAATCCATCTAAACAACCACCAGTAAAAAAAGGGTTACGAAGAATAACAATTCGCCTAGGAATTAAAAAACGACCTAGTTTAGAAAAGATGACCAGAAAACAAAAACGACAAAAACTTAAAGAATTACGAATAGGTGAAAAATTACCAGAAGAATTACAAGTTGAAGTTTTAAAAGCAGGAATGGAGGCTGGATTAATTTCTAGGTAATGAATATTAGAATGACTGCTATTTGGGGACCTTTAGGATGGATGACTTTACATTCAATATCTGTTTGTTACCCCGACAATCCTTCACAACATGATGTTGAGATTTTAAATCAGTTTATGGGTGCGTTTACAACTTCAATAACATGCCCACATTGTAAGGATGACTTTGAAAATGTGTTTTCAAAATATAAAGTAGCGCATCCAGAATGGAGTATGAATAAATATCATTTATTTTTAGCTATGGTTCGAATGCATAATACAGTAAATAGAAAATTAAATAAACCTTCACCTAAAAGTGTTTCTGAATCTCTAGATTTTTTAAGAAACGCTACACGGTATACAACTCAAAAAGAATTTCGCGAAAAATATATTGAACATGTAATTCGAAATTGGAGTAGTCTTCAATTCACCGGTTCAAATGCTATATTGGCCTTACAAAATGCTATAAAAATGCAAAAAATTAATTCTGAATATTGGAATTTACGTGAAGGTTCATATGATATAGAATTGCCAGAATCTGAAATATTTCTTGAAACAATTCATTATAGTGCAGGTATGATAAGACCAACACAAAGCATGGCATCCTTTGTTAAAAAGATGTGGAAACGCTAGTAAGGTCATTTGTTGGATGCCAAGGTAAAGAAATTCTAGGTTTCATTTCCCAGTCAAATTTTTTCATCCAAGGATTTCTTGTATCCGAATGAATTTCGTCTGGAAATAATACAAGACGTTTTGATTGTCTTAAAGATTTTGAAGGCATTATAAATTGTAATTGTTTAGTTACTGTAAAATTAAGGGGTTCTTCTTCAATATTACATTCGTTGTATTGAACGATATCTTGAATAAGCGGAGCATCAGAATAAGGATAAGACCATGACCAATTTTTTGGATTTGAATTCTTAAAATAATATTGTGTCCAATGAAATGTTTTCCAATATGATTCTACGACAGGTTCTATATTTGCAACACCGTCTAAAACATGTAATCTATATTTTCTAAGAAATAAAGATTTATCTTTTCCTAATAAAGCTTTTTCTTCAGGTCTTCTACGTCTTTGAATACACTCTACCAATACATCCATTTCATGTTTTGAACAATATTTGAAAAACGTTTTACGGCCTTCGTGTGTCAATAAATCAGGATTTCCGGATTCTTTATACATTTCTAATGCTCTTTCATATCCACCTTCTCGTAAAGAAAACATAGCTAAATTAGGCATAAAATCATTACCAAAACAAAGAATACTTAGAGCTATATATTGTTCAATATCCAAAGGCAATTGTTCAAAAAGATTCCATATATTTAATGTAGCAAATTCAGCAGATTTAAGTTTAGGATCATTAAATTCAGAGCTTTCACGAAGAAGTAACATTTGATTTGGTTGTGAAAGAGTATGATGTTGTAATGCAATTAATATTAAATCAGCATCTAATCCGTATATACATATAGATCTTCTTCTATGTTCTGGGAGTTTTTGTAATTCCATAATCATTTTATGTTCACCTTCTCCTGGTATTTTTGTTCCGTTTATAATCGCATAAGGAAACCTAGATTTTAAAGCTTGTTCCAATTCTCGCATATAAGGAGTATCCGGAGAAATTTGATTTCTATCAAACACTCCTTCTTCTTTTATACGCATTCTACGATATCTTTGTTGAACTATTTTTCCATAAGGAACTAATCCATCCATAGCAATAATTAAAAGCTTAGATTTACAAAATGTAGAATGAATGTGTTCAAGAGCATCTATAACACTTGTAATTGGATCTTCATCTTTTAAATAACGATGTATCAAACAATTAAAATCTATAACAAAAACATCAACTTCTATTTGTTTTACGACTTGAATAATGCCTTTGTGTGATTTGGATAAACTTGCAAAATAAAACGGTATTCCCATTACATAAGTTTATCATGCTAAGTGAAAACTCTTGTTACAAAAATAAATGTATTATTGGTTAGCTATACTTCTATTTATGTTAGCAGCAGGATGGTATGCGTATAGTGTTTCTTCAAAGGTTAAAGTTGCTGGATGTTCTTCGTGTCCAAACAAGAATTCTTTTACAGATGATAAATGACGGACAAAACATGGATTCAAGAAGCTGTAAAACACATGGATAAAGGGGCATTTACGAAACAAAGTAAAAGATCGCATAAAACACCATTAAAATTTGCGAAAAGTGTTCTTAGTCATCCTAAAAAACATACGTTAAAAACTAGACGTCGAGCTCAATTTTTAATGAATATATCCAAAAGAAAAACTCGCGGTAGAAAGTAAAATGTGGACTAAACTTTTATTAAGTGCGCTATTGTTTGCCCTCCTTGTTCCTGGTGTTCTTGTAACTCTTCCTCCTGGTGGATCTCGTATGACTGTACTTGCAGTCCATGCAGCTGTCTTTGCTCTCGTAAGCAGTTATGCAATGCGAATGATGTTTCCTCGTCGTTAAAAAATAATGACTAATTTATAAATGGATTTAATTAGTCCTGCATTATCCGCCCTAGTATTTCTAACTTTTGTTCCAGGTGTTTTGTTTACGTTTCCTAAACATGGTTCTCGAACAACAGTCTTAGCTGTTCACGCTCTATTATTTGTCATAAGTCTAACACTTGTAATGCGATATTATTGGGTCACGGTAAAAGGATATCCTGAAGGATTCGCTAACTATGTGGGATCATCTCAAACTCCTTGCCCTAATGGATACGTTCCTGGTATGAATCAAGGTGGAAAACCGGACTGTGTTCCTGTTGGTAGTAAAACGTATGAACCACTTCTACAATAGAGTATTGCTTTATAATAAATGTTGTGGTCGATAGTATTAAAAGCAGTTTTATTTTACGTCCTTGTTCCCAAAGTATTTTTAGCTTTGCCACAAGGTGCTTCTTTGGTAACTCAATCACTTGTTCACGGTCTAGTTTTTGCTGTTTTATTACACTATATTCATAAATATTTGGAAACAGTATTTGAAAGATTTGATAATCCAAGTACAAAAGTTGATCCACCATGTCCTGGAAATTCTAGAAAACTTCCATCCGGAGACTGTAAAACGGATACTTAGACTCCAAATAAATACATATTGGAATGGATAGCAATACAATAGATGAAGAACAATTTATACTCGAAGATGATTACTACGACTTCGAGTATGAAGAATATTTAGATTATATGGATTGGGTAGAACAAACATACTACGATTAAAAACGGATTTTGTTGGATTAATCTTTTTTAAACCTTAATTAAAATGACAAGACAGAAGAGAATATTTAGAATGAGTCAAGATGATTTACTTACTCTAATGAATACTTATAAAATAAGCGATACACAAACAGGAAATTCAACTGCTACATTTATAGGACAATATTTTCTAAAATCTTCTAGAACTGGCACATTTGAAATTACAAGGACTGGATTATTAAGAGAGGCTACATGGGCTAGGAAGAACGGATTTATTCAATGGAGTGAGATAGTTTCTAATTGGGCTGAACTAGCGGAAGTTTCGGTTTGAAATATCTATTGGTGTAATTTTAAATGGCTCTTAAACCAATTAATCGTGAATCTATGCGCACTCTAAAATATTTAAAAGATGAAGGAATGCGTCAAGGATATATTCAAGAAATTGTAGAAACTATCTATACAAATGCAGTTGAGCAAGCAATGAATACGACACGAACTGTATATCGTTATGAAATAAATAATCGCGATAGACAATTTTATTCAGATAATATGTCAGAAATTCTTGAAAAACTTCAAACTTTATTCCCTAGTTGTGCTGTAAAAGATGTTTTAATGTATCGAGGAAAAGATAGACGCACATACGGAATTGATGTTATGGATGAAGATTTTATGAAATCATCTGTTATTATGTATATTCTTGTTGATTGGACTTAGAAAAACGAATTACACGAACTCTTTTTTAGTTTATGATAAGGATGCAAAAACCATTTAATGAACATCTTTTATGGAAAGGAGCTATTCAACGTTCAAATTATCCTATACCTATTCGTAAACCAAAAATGATACTTCCTAAAATAAATACAATTATAGGCGGTACATATGATGATGAAGACATTTGGGAGGATATTACAAAAAGGTATGATATGTATAGTAAGAAATATTGGGAAAGAGTGAAAAAAATACACACAGAGTATCGCAATTCTTATACAGGAGGAATACCTTTTAAAAGATGGTATTATTAGATCACCAAAGATTTCAAACTAGTACTTAAATATACCAATAGTATTGTTATATAATGAGTTCACCATATCCACCTAATTCCCTTCTAAAATCGCGTGAAAATCTACAGGCAATCTGTAAAAATCCTCATGAAATCATGAAATATGAAACATTTGATAGAATTCTTTTTGTGATTTGGACTAATATAACACAATCTCCTCCAAAATCATTGAAGTATATTATCAATCTGCACGACACTAATTATTCTCTTGGTTACCAAAATATGTTTACGGAGGCAATAATATTAGAACTGATTGAAATTCTAAAAAAAGAGTATCCAGGAGTAGATTTTACATATAAAGAAACTGCTGGATATGATGGAACAATAATAGAGAGAATTATTATTATGGATTATTCTTAGAAAATGGATTTTATGAACTCTTTTTTAGTTTATTATAGTAGAAATGGAATTTCCAATAAGTCGTCAACGTCTTCAAGATATTCGTAAAGAAATTGAAGATGATATTTTAAAAAGGAGTGTTGATAGTGTCGTTGATAGGATTAAATATAGTATATTATCACACACATATTCTCCTTTTCCAGAACATTTAGGAGGAATATCAAAAACTAAATTAAAAATTAATATAAATTATAATTTCAGATTGGATAAAGATCCATATATGTATCTAAATCCTATGAATCAACCACCACCAATTTATCCGTGGAAAACACATTCAGATGTAATACTTGGTAAATTACAAACTCTATTTCCAGATGTATCTTTTAACATAGATATTTTAAAAACTTATATCCTTGTTGATTGGTCTTAAACACTTCTAATAAATTCCCATTTCAAATATTCACAGATTTTTTCCCAGATTATATCATGTGATATTAAACGATCACGTGATTTTAGTAAAGGAAAATATACTTTATATTCATCCAATTCTAATAATTCAAAGAATTTGTATAATATGTAAGAATAAGATAGAAAATTAGTACGATCATCAGGACAATATAAGATAAATGGCGCCTGAATTTCTTGGAACATGTTACGGATTTTTTCTTCAATTTCAGGGGTGATTGTGGGAGGTGGGTTTCCATTAAGTCGTGATATGATGTGGGTGGCATGTTCGTAATATTTAGAACGATTTAATTTCTTTAAAATTTCTCGCATAGCCGTTTCAGTTATATCTGCGACATTCTGAATTCGTCGTTTTTTAATTTCTAATACAACTTCATTCATAACTTCTTCAGGAATAATTGTAGATTCTTTTGCCTGAAACTGATTTAAAATTTCATTCAAATGATTAATTTTCTTATAAGCATAATTATTACGTTCTTTTGGTGGATCACGAAAAGAAGGAAAATCTGAAACAACTAACATATACTCTTCAGAACCACATTTTGGACATATTAGTATTCCTTCTTCCGATGATTCTTCACGAGCAATGTTACATCTATCACAATTTTCTGTTGGATCGTTATGTTTTTCGGTTTCTTGAACTACATTCAATTTCATACGTGATGTAAATTCTTCATATAAATCTTTTTTAGATACCGAAGAAGCATTTTGAGAAGATGATAAGTATTTTAAAAATGTATGTTGATCTAAGGGTGTGCTATTTACAGAATGCCCTTTCTCAATAGAATCGTAATATTTTAAGAAAATATCCGTGTTTTTCAAAAGATAATCTTTTAACGGATCTTCTTGAGCTAATCGTTTTTTAATACTTTGAAGTTCTTCTTGGATTTTTGTTATTTTATAAACCTCATCAGTTTCTTCAAGTTGAACTTCTAATTCAATTTCACGTTTTCGAAGTTCTTCTAAATTAACAGAAACATTTTTAATAGATGAAACTATATTTTGATGAATAGAATCTAAAGTTCCCGAAACTATTTCTTGAGCTTTAGAATTTAAAGTTGGAGCTCTTGGTTTTTTAATTCTAAAAACATTGTCCATTTTACTAAAGTTTAATTACTTACCTGAAAATACGAAATACGCAATTACCAATCCTGCCAAAATTGTCGGTATTGCCTTGTCTTCATGCATATTTGAAAAGGATTCAATTTCACCACATTTTGATGTATCAACTTCTCTACATAATTGCGGACTAAAATCTGGACTTAATGAAGGACTTATAAATCTATATCCCGAAGCTCCTTCACATTGATAACATTTACAAGCCGGCGAAACATCTGATGCAATAGAAGAAAAAATATACGTTGGATTTAATCCACCAATATCTGAAACAACACCTGGTATAAGACCATTAAATCCCGCCCCAATTTCTCTCATAGATGCAGGAACAACATTTGCGCCCGAAGGTTTGTTGTTTATATAATTAAATCTAGGTCTTAGTTGTCCATCAGGAGCTGTGCAAGTTCCTCCTGTGTTTACAAAAAATTGATTTCCAAGTGGTGGATTTCCTGTAATAAGAGTTCCTACATAATATAAAATCCCGTTTACGTTTCTTCCTATTTGACTAAACGTTCCTGAAGAACCAACACCCATAGAAGATGGTGGTTTAATATGGTCTGAATATGAATAATCAGGCCCTACAATACTTGTAACTGCTGAACCAGATTTTTCAGATAACCGAGACCACATTGAATTTTTACCTGCGTCTGCCATTATTTAACTAACCGATGTTTTTTGATATATTCAAGTGCTTGGTATCTATACACAACATTCGTAAATGCACAAGGACGCTGTATTAAAATATGTTTTACCACATATTCTGGTTCAAGATTAAATTTAAGACATAAATATATTAACAATAAAAATGCGCTACGGTTAATGCCACATTCACAATGTACATATACAGCTATACATTCTGGGTCAACAAGAAACATATTCATTGTTGTTTCAAAAATAGGATACCATCTTGTAATATCTTCAAATACAGAATCAATTGCGGATATACACGCATGTCTTCCAGGAAATTCTTCACTAAATTTTTTAGATGAAAATTCTCGACTTGCGCAATTAACTACATGAGTAATTCCAAACTCTTCCACCATTCTATCCACCTTAAAAGCTGGACCAAGAAAAATACGTAGATAAGCAATAGCAATAGGATCACGTTCCCAGCCACGAGATACATGCCTGTTGATATTCCAAATCGCATCCATTATTATTGTAATGGCACATGTATGTGAAAACGGATTTAAATTTACTATATATTTTAGATGTGAAATGGAATATAAACAAGTTCATAATACAAGTCTCCATTATGCAGAACTTTATAGAAGAAACAAATTACTTGCATCTTCAAGAAATAAAATTGGTAGTAGGTCTAGGGGATGTGGATGGTCCGACACCACTCTACACGCAGAACGTGCCGTTGTGAAACGTTTTGGTGACGTGTCACAACTTCATGGTTGTATTTTGGTCGTTGTTCGAATAAATAAACAAGGAGAAATTCTTGGTTCTAAACCATGTCCGGATTGTCAAAAATTTCTTGAGAAGTGTATGAAGGAATATGGACTTCTTAAAGTCTTATACTCAAATTAATGACCCAAATAAAGTTCCAACTATATATGCGATAACCACAGCAACTCCTGCTAAAATAGCAGCACCCATATAAGAAGGAACACCGCCTGATGTATATGTGTTAGGAATATATTGAAGAATCAATGATCTAGGAGTAGATAATGAAATAATCATAGCAGCAGCAAAAAATCCAAAATAGACCATAAAATTTTTAACTGCATATCTTACAGTGCTAAACATATGACTTTGTGTTTTATAAGTCATAGCTGGTTGGCTGGATGGTTGAGGATCGATAAATGGACTAACTCCTCCTGTTACGATAGGAGCAAATGTGGTTGATTGAGGAAGAGGATTTTGAACAGGTGAACTTCCCAATAATTCGGATAAATCAGTTGCGCCATCTGCCATTTATTTAGAAGAGAGGATTTCACATTCTGTATCCTCCGCATGATACTTGTAGCATTTTTTATTGAACCTGAATGTTTTTCCTTCAACTTGATCCGGAGGAATAGCTAATGTAGCACGTGTTTGAAATGGTTTATGAAAAAGCATTATAGCAATACCAAGTCCTATGATAAAGGATAGAAGAGGAAGTGTGTCTTTTGATACTGGATTCATTTATTTTGAGACGCGATGATATTAAGAGACAAAGGTTCATCGTCGCAAGGAACCTCGACAGATTTAAATTTAACACAACCAGTTTTTGTATGTAACGGCGATTTATCATTTGGAGTTGGAGTTTTTAATTCATCACGCAAAGGTGGTATAAAAACAGAAACAATTAAAAGTCCTACAATAAACCCTGTAAATGTCCAAAAAAGAGATATCATTACTTTGAATAAAGAGAAGAATGGAAATTATACTTCTTCTATTATTGTTAATTAGTTTGGCTCTGTTATTTTATCGTTCTTCAAAAGAGAAGATGACGAATAAAGATTTGATAAATACTTTAAATGAATTTGAAAAAGATGGAACTTCTCCATCTACAAAAAATAAAGAACCTGTATACGGTCCAAAGACTACGAAAAGCAAACATCCTATTGAACCTGAACCTTTAGAATCAAATTATGATAGCAATGAAATCAGTGTGTATCCAGACATATATGGACCCGAAATAAAGTCTATTCCAGGTAAAAAGGTTGGTTCTAAACCAACTTATGGTTCTAAACCAACTTATGGTTCTGGATCAACTTATGGTTCTGGTAAAAAAATAGGATCGGAGAAAACTTATAATGAATTTGGAAAAGAAATATCTGATTCTGTAGATCCTGATGAACCTATTTACCAATTTAATCCTGATTTTAAAAAGGCATTTCCACATAATGAAAACGAACCGCAACCTTTTTTAACAGATTTTTCTAAATTCCACAAATAAAGATGTTTGGTTTACAAAATTTTCAAGGTAGTTGTTGGGTAAATACATGTATTCAATCTATCTTTCGAATACCTGAAGTCCAAGAAAGGTATTCAAATGATAAAGCGGATCAAGATAATAAAATAGATACGTCGCTTCAAACAATTTGGAAATCTAAGGGAACACATGGATTAAAACAATTCTTTGAATCTGTTCGTTCAGAAACTCTTCCTGCTGGAAATGATATTGGAGATTCTCACGAATTATATAATTATCTTTGCGACAAACTTCCATTTCTAGATGAACTTGTTAGATTTAAAATAGCAGAAGTTCGAACATGTAAAAATTGCAATGATAAACAAATACGAGAAGATAAGGTTATAGAATATTCTATTTCAAGTGATAATAAACACATATCTATCGTTGATTCAATTCTAAAAACGTCAGTTGAAGAAGAAATTTCAGATTGGAAATGTGAATCGTGTAAAAAAGTCGGTTGTATAAAAAAACAATTAATTGGTTCTTTTCCAAAAGTCATGGTATTTCATATGATACCAACAACTGGCTCCGTAGATTATTCAAGCATTCTTGTTATCAATAAAAGAAAATATGCGCTATTATCTGTAAGTTGTTATAATAGTTTTCATTGGTGGATGTATGGTCGTAATCTACCAGTAGGTTCTTCATGGTATACTTTAGATGATACTCGTATTCAAGAACATGGACCTAAACAATTTCCAATTTCAAATAAAATGAGAATGTTGATTTATTATCGTCTAGATAATTAACAAAGATGTTGCCAATTCCAACAATATTTATGGTTGCAATAGTAGGATTAGCTTTACTTTCCGTAGTAGTTGTAGTTTCTACTGGAAGTATTATGTCTCTTTTAGTTGTTTTGATACTTATAGGTATTCTTGGGTATGCTCTTTTTAAAATGGGGTATTTAACTATTGAAAGGAAACAAGATGGGAATATCGATATAAGATTTTTTGAAAAGGCTCCTGTTCCTCATTCAGAACCTAAAACAATTATTCCAGCTCTTCCTATTGAGAAAAAGGAAGTTTTTCACGTAGATGGAAATAAGTATACATATGATGAAGCTGCTGCGGTTTGTGCTGCATATGAATCTGATTTTGCTACATATGACCAAGTAAATAGTGCTTATTCTGCAGGCGCAGAATGGTGTGGTTATGGGTGGACACAAGGAGGTATGGCTCTTTTTCCAACTCAAACAACTACTTGGCAAAAATTACAGAAAGAAACAGATGTGACAAAAAGAACAAGATGTGGAAGACCTGGAATAAATGGCGGATATTTTGATCCAACAAATAAGTTTGGAGTAAATTGTTATGGTGTAAAACCTAAAAACCAAAACGTTAAATTTCCTATTCCAGTTTCGGGTGTTGATAAATCAGTGTTTGATAATATGGTATCCAAATTTAAAGGAATGATTTCGAATATGGATATTTCAGCTTTTAATAGAAATGAATGGTCAAAATGGGATATTCCAACAATTAAATTATCCGAAAATAGCAAATGAATTACGCTTTACAAAATCCTATAAAAAGAGATATTGTTATTCCCGACGATTCTACACCTTTCGCTCCTGCTTTTTCTCCAAAAACTCCATCTGAAATAGATCAGACACATAGAAATATGACGTGGAAATTTGATAATCGTCAACAAACAATTGGAAATCAACCTATTCCAGAATCCGCAAGGTTAGAGAAGAAAAAGTAAAGTTTCAAATATAAAGATGATTGAAGTGGCACTTTTATTAGGATTAGGTGCTGTTGGGTATTTATTGGCTAAGGACCAAATAAAAATTACAGATTCTATCGAGAATTTTAGTGTTGAAGAAGCTCGTCCTACTGAAGAAATTAAAGACGATGTAGTTCATTCTCAATCTGTTGCAGGTCATAATAATCAAACTCCTTTTTATGGAGCTCGTGTAACTCAATCAATGTATTCAGGAGCAACGGATCAACTATTAGATAACCATACTGGATCTGGAAAAGAATACTTTCAAAAACGTGAAGCAAAATCATTTTTTGATTCTAAACCGGGTGAAGGAAACCCTTTTGGAAATCCAAATGAATCAGATTTCATGCAATCGCGTATGGTAAGTGGACAAAACATGAAGAATGTGTTTCCTATCGAACAAACACGTGTTGGTCCAGGAGCAAATGACGGTTATACAAACATTCCTAAGGGGGGATTTCAACAAGATCAGTTAAGAGAATTCACTCTTCCAAAAACTACAGATGAGATACGTGTAGAAACCAATCCTAAATTAACATATGAACTACCAATAGTTCCAGGCGCAAGTAAAGTATCTCTCCCTGGAATTCAAGCAGCCGTAAATAAGAATAAACCAGATCGATTTGTGTTGTTAGGTATGGACAGAGTGAATACAGCTGTTGGGGCACAAACAGCTCCTACTATTTATGCTGAACAACCTTATAAACCCCAAGCTCGTGAAACAACTGAAAAGGAATATTTTGGAAGCGCGGGAGGTTCTATTGCAATCTTAGCTCCTTATGTTCGTGCGTTTACGGAACCTTATCAAGAGTTCATGAGATTAACCGCAGAAGGAAGACCTGGACCTGCTGGATCTAGTGGAACAGGTGTATCAATTGGAGCAGAACATTATTCTGCACAATCAAGTCGTAATGAAAAAGCTATTGTGGATGCCGCTAGATTTAATCCAGGTGGTAATGTTATTGCGTCTGCTGGGACAGTTGAACATCTTGGTTCATACAGATTCAATGCTCCTCTAAAAGAAGACGCACAGGCAGAAAGAATTGATCCGATATATGTAAAATCTTTAAGTTCCAATCCTTACGCAAAACCATTTAATTCATTTTAACAACATCAAATAATCAATAAGTAATGGATCTTATTCGTGAACATTTAATGTATAAAAATACAGATTTGAATATTTGTATGAAAGAGCTTACTCCTCAAGAACATTACGAAGTTATACGTATTATTCTTGGAAGTCAAAACAAAAATGTCTTTATATGTCGACATAACGTAACAAATAAATACGTTAATACAATTTTAGATAAGATAAATATTATTACAAAGGATTGCTCGGTTGTTGAAGATTCTCCGAAGACGTTTCAGTAGATTGTGCTTCTGCTAATCTTTTTGCCAATTCACTTGTTTTTAAAGCTTCTGCTGCTACTTCCTCAGGTGTTGGAGGTGTAATTTCTCCACCACCTTGAATGGGATATACACGATCACCTATAAATGTTGATCCAATTCCAGCAGCACTTGCTAATAAGACAGACATGAAATATAATGTGGATAAAGAGGCCATTGTATATTCTTATAAGTTTACAATATGTTTCATTTAGTAAAAGATACGACGGCTCAAATTGAGAATAATCTTATATGGGTAAAAAACGTCCGAGATTCAATTTTTTCTTGGTGGTTTAATGTTACATTATTAGTTGTTGTTCTTGGATCCTTTGCTTATTTTTTATACGCAAGTTATGGAACAGGGACGCCTCCGGAATTACAAAAAATTGCATTTGAACCTCGAACGTGGAATAATGCAGTAAGAAATGTTCCTTTAACACAATATGGACAAACTCCTCAAATTGAAAATGGAGATGGTATACAAGGGTTTACCAATCGAACAAGCGCGCAAGCATTTTGAAGAATTAAATCCAAAAGAAGTCGAATCTGAAACTAAAAAGCCTAGAAGAAAACTTAGAATTCCTGCTAAGAAAGTAAATGAAGTGTAATAGTTGTAGTTTTATTTATAAAAAAATAGGAGGAGGAGTTCCAACATTTAATTTTAGTAATGGGAATCCTACAGGTGCTATTGCTACTACTTCTAGAAATCGCACAAAACAATTAAGAGTTTTAGCTGAAGCAAGTAATACAAAGGTTCAATATAAAGGTGGTATAGCTTCAACAAATTCTTACATTTCTTCTATAAATTGTAACCCTAATTTTTCAATAATTAATTATACAATTCCTACAAATTGTTCATCACAACTGTGTTTGCCTTGTTATAATCTTTCTATATTGACTGGTGGATTACCAGGATCAGGTTTTACGTTTACTATAAATGGAGGTAACCCTTCTTCGATAGCAATATGTCTTATTAATGGTGGAACTATTCTTACAAAATGTTATACGAATCCATTATTATCGGGAGGTAATCCAAATTCAAGTCCGTTTTATTACATTGACGGTAGTAATCCAACTGCTGTTGCAATTTGTCTTATTAATGGTGGACATCTATAAGTATTTTTAAAGTATAATATAATGTTACTAAGGAGATATAATCCATTACATTTTGATTGTAATATACAAGTTCCAAACGCAAAACAAAAGGCCAAAAATGCTGCGAATAAATTAGGGCGACCAATTTGTTGTCTTCCATTTGTATGTTATAATCTTTCTATATTGACTGGTGGATTACCAGGATCAGGTTTTACGTTTACTATAAATGGTGGCGATCCTTCTTCGATAGCAATATGTCTTATTAATGGTGGAACTATTCTTACAAAATGTTATACAAATCCATTATTATCAGGAGGTAGTCCAAATTCAACTCCGTTTTATTACATTGATGGTAGTAATCCAAATGCTGTTGCACTTTGTTATATTAATGGTGGATATATATAAGTATTTTTAAAGTATAAAATATAAGAAAATGACAACACAAATACAATTGAAAAGAGGGACCACTGCGCAATGGGTTGGAGCATCCTTAGCAGAAGGCGAGCCTGGTGTTAATTTGGATAATATGCAACTTCGTATTGGTGGAACAGGTGGTAGTTTATGGTCGAATTCATTAACTTTTAATCCTGTAAGTGGAGGAAGTGGTACAGGAGGTACCGGACCTACTGGCGCAACAGGACCTACTGGCACAACAGGACCTACTGGAATATCTTTCTATTCAGGTAATGGTAATCCTTCATTTACAGGAACAATAGGAGATAGTTATTTAAATGTAAATGATGGAAATGTTTTTAAATATGTTATAGCATCTAATGTCGTATCAACTTTTGCAGGAGATGGTACATCGACTATATTTAATGTACCATATGGAATAACTATTGATTCTTCAGGTCAAAATTTGTATGTTTGTGATATTCTTAATAATAGAATTCGTAAGATTGTTATTGCTACAGGAGTAGTAAGTACTCTTGCAGGAAGTGGTGTACAAGGTTCTACAAATGGTATTGGAACAGCTGCTCAATTTAATCAACCAAATGGAAT
>Ga0136644_10001138_pt1 | contig 21081 bp, 21 predicted proteins | sample C_130820_EF_Meta_FD_94780 | JGI IMG/M metagenome (GOLD analysis project Ga0136644, IMG submission 94780) | Freshwater microbial communities from Lake Croche, Canada to study carbon cycling - C_130820_EF_MetaG (v2) (version 2) | ecosystem: Environmental > Aquatic > Freshwater > Lake | place... | reverse complement strand
TGTTAATCCTGTTTTAGGTGTTCTTGGATTGCTTGTTGCGTATGATTTAATAAAACGCTCTGGAAAAGAAACCGGTAATTACGCAATTGAACATTATCTTCCAACTCAAGAAAAGGTTAATTCGCAATTTACCGCGTTTAACCAATTTCCTTATACTTTAGAACAAGAAATAGTTAAAAAAATGGCTCCTATTAACAAAGCTAATGAATTTTATGGAGGCGCAGGCCAGTCTTATAAACCTGTTTTAGATAATACGTACGACGCCGCATACATTCATTAAATTATCGAGTTACGTTTTATTTTTATTACTTTATCGTTTATAAAAATAAAAATAAAAATAACTAATGCATTTTTACAATTTTTGGCATAGTTACATTTACATTTGAAACATATTTTAATCCACGTTGAACTACAAAAAGCAGAACGAAAAAAAATACAAAACTTATAAATATTTGTAAAATTACAAATGTTGTAGGGTTATTTAAATCAAAAGATATATGTTTTTTTTTAACAACATCAATTTTTTCTTTGGAAGAAGTAACTGGTTTACAATCTATATATATTTGATCTTTGTTTCCACTTAAATTTTGCATTGCACCATCAGGATTGAAAAAAAGGTCTGGACCAGCAGGAGCTTCATTATTTGGTAAAGGTTTTATTATTTTTTTTAATATTGCTAATACAGGACCTTTTAATGAAATTGAGTTTTCTCTTCCAAAGATTATCCAGTTTGTTTTATTTTGCGTATAAGAATATAAAGGTTTTTTTGCTGGAACAAAATCATTTAAATTAAAGTTTGATATATTTAGTTTTGTTTTTTCACCCTGGGCTGGCGCATTTGCTGAAACCGCATTAATTATTTGACTCAATATTTCAGAAGCCTTATTTGAATCATTTAATGTTATAATTGGTATTCCAACTGACAAAGGTTCTCCGGCTACAACGGGTCTGTGTTTAATTATAATTTCTGCGTCCGTTTTAGAACCATTAAATAAATGGATGGATGGTGAACAAATCATTATTCCGTCAACTTCGTAGCTGTTTGTATTATATATTACAGGCGGAACATTTGCTTTATCATAAGACAAAATTATACTAAATCCATTATTTGTTGCTATTAAAGAACTATTTTGATAATTAAAAGAATATGCGCATTTTAATTTGCATTCGCCGGCAATACTTTGACTACTTATATTTATTGTACTCATTAATATAACTATATAAATAAAAATATAATTTATTTATATAGCAATGAAATTAACAAAAGGAAAAATATCAAAGTTATATGGAAAAATAAAACAAACTTTAAAAAACTACAATAAAACTAAAGTTCCAAATAATAAATCATTTAGAAAAAATATTCATTTAGACTTAAAAAATAAAACTTTAAAAAATTTTAAGGGTGGTGATGATAATAAAACAAATGCAAGTGTTGCGGCTTCATCTGATTTAGCTAATCTTGAAAATTCCGAAAAAGATTCATCTAAGCGTGACAAAGTACCGGTTCCTCCAAAACAAGAACAAGAAGAAGAGCCAGTTTCCAAGAAAGTAACTACAACAGAGTCAGAACCCACAAAAAATTCGGAAAAGGATACTACTTCTGAGTCAGTAGTTCCAGGAACTGACCCAAAACCAGAATCAGAAAAAGACAATGTTTTGGAACCAGCACCCGCAACAGAAACAGAACCAGAAAAAGATAATGTTTCGGAACAAGCGCCCGAAATAGAACAAGAACCAGAAAAAGATAATGTTTCGGAAGGAGAAGTAGCGACAGAAGCAGAACAAAAACAAGAAAAAGATAATGTTTCGGAACAAGCTCCGGCAAGAGAAACAGAACCTATTATAGAATCCAAACCAGTAACTCCTTCGACGATCGACGAATCTGTTCAAGAGTCAAAACCTGAAGTTGTTTCGGAACAAGTAACTACCACAACGCAAGAGAACCCAGTTCAAGAAAATGTCTCTCAAGAATTACCGCCTGTAGAAACTAAAAACGAAAATTTACACGCAACAAATTTTTATTCCGGTTCTCTACCAGAAAATGTTTCCAATGCAGCAAAAACAATTATTGATTATGCAGTTGATTCAATAACAGATAAATTAAATAATTCAAATAAACTTAACAATGAGTATCAAAACCCAGAAAATGCGTTTACAGACATGGCTAATTTATTTAATAGAAAAGGAGGAAAATCTAGACACGCAAAAAAGGAGAAAAATAAGAAAACCAAGAAAAATCTTGTAAAAGTTTAAACTAGAGAAGATTTAAAATTGTCACGCTTTTTAGATCGTTATTTCAAATCTTTACTGGAATCTGATAGTTGAGGAATTACAATGTCCCATTTTAATTCTTAAAGGGTGTAAAGCGCTGAAGAGTTATATAATAAAATAATTATTTCACACAAGAGTTTGAAATATAAAATAATAATCAATATTTTATATTTTATATTTTATATTTTATATTTTATATTTTGTATTTTGTATTTAATTAAATTAAAGTTAAACCACACGATTCCTTCATTATTTTTTTAGAGCAAGATTCAACCAAAAGACCATTAGCGTAAACGCCATAGTTATACAATTCATTTTCATGTTCTAACGCAAAATGATAGACATCATGGCTTCCATTTATTTCATAAACTTTTGCTCTGTCGTCTAAGCAAACAGGCAGTCTATATTGATTATCTGTTATAAAAATTTCACCAAAATATTCCTCTGTTTTTTTTCTTTGTTCAGAATGTTTAAAGTCATTTACTAAAATAGAATGACCACCTGTAATAATTAAATCTTCTATTATTTCTGGATACTGGTCTTTTGAACATTTGTATAATAAATTTTGCATTTCATTATTATTATTTGCAATATGATGTACATTTTTTTTTCCAATTAAAACAATTGGCTGATAACCATTAAGTTGTGTTTTTACCATATCTCCACTTCGTAAATCTTGAACTTCGCGGTATCCTGAATTAGTAAGAATTTTTGTTCCAGATTTAAAACATGGTATATCTGCGTATGTCCAAAAAACACCATTTTCCACATAACACGCTATTCTGGTTCCATAAAAATTGCTTGCCAAACCACCACCAGAACTTCTATCTCCCCAATCATTTAAACCAGGATAAATTTGTTGACTCCATGTTGTTCCAGAATCGTTAGATAAATAAATATATCCTCCACCTCCATATACAGAATAACACGCAGCGAGAATATTTCCTGTAGAGTTGCTAGTTACACTAGACCAATCTTGTAATCCTAAACTTGTTGCTTGCGTCCATGTTGCACCAGCATTGCTAGACAAATACACATAATTTCCATAAGTACCACAAACTATTAATTTTTGCCCAGTAGAATCGCTGGCTATTGAAATCCACGCTCCACTTTCTAATCTTGCGTCCGCTACTTGATTCCAAGTAACACCATAATTAGTAGAAGTATAAACACTTCCTCCACGCGCACAACAAGATAAAATAGATCCGTCTGAATTTGATGCCACAGCCCAGCAATTAGCCGCTCGAGCATTGTTCGATTGATACCACGAAACACCAGAATTAGTTGAAATAAAATTATTAGAGTCTGGGGTCATGCAAACTAAAACTTCTCCATCACTGCTAGAAGCGCAACCTAATATGCCACCGTTACCAATTGTTGTTATGTAATTCCATGAAGCCCCTCCATTAGACGATAAGTAACATCCATCTCCATTTGAAGTTGCAAATACTTTTTCTCCGGTATAATCACAAGATATTCCATACCACTGATAAACATTTGCGTTAACATTTGTCCAAGATTGTCCGTAATCTATAGACTTATAAATTCCAGAACTATATGATGTTGCATATAATACATCACCATTTTTATTACTTGCAATAGTTTTCCAGGTTGCAGTAGGAGAGCCGGTTTGTTCCTGCCAAGATGTCGGCATTATATTATATAATAAAATATTATAATATTATATAATAAAATATTATTATAGAATTGTTTATGTTACGATTTTCTAAAGTTTTTACATTTTCTATATGTAAGGTATATATCTTACGCTATCATTGTCATACATTTTAACTACATAAGGAACTTTATCTCCTTCAACCAAAACTCTTTCACCTGAAAATAATTCATCTACTCCATATTCTGTTGTGCCGCTTCGTCCACGAACAATAATTGGCAATTTTACATTATTGTGTTGATTACTTATTGCGTAGTATTGAAATTTTTGCCTGGATGTATTAACAGGGCGTCCCATTAAAGGCAAAATGCTGTCTTTTGTTGATCCTCTAATAGGAGTTAATATACCATATTGTCTGTATCCAACATCAACTGCGCCAATGTTTGTAGGAATATTAACAGGAACTCTTCCCGGAGGAATTCCAGGACCTCCATATCCATATCCATATCCAGAACCAGGCCCAACTCCAATTCCATATCCGTATCCTTCGTCCCGCAATGGTGGCTCGTAAGGATTCAGCAATACGTCTCCAGGCAAATTAGAAAAAGAATAATTTGGACTAGCGTATATACCTTGATTTTGAATAGGAGGTGGAAGCTGAGGAGTGTCTATATAAATTTTTTCTCTTTTTACAAAATTGTGACGAATAGAATGATTATATAAATAGTAACCTAATATAAAAAAAATAAAAATAACAAATGCCATTGTAACATTTTCAATGCATATAACGCCTGGTGGACATTTTTTCATATATATTATCAATAATATTAATTGATAATATTTTTATAAATAATAAAAAATTACTTAAGATGCTTCTATTTTTGTTTTGTTAACCATTTCTGAAATACCCTTTACGTCTATATTCCCTAATAAACCTTGAGCCTTTTCAAGAAAGGGTTGAATGCTATCAAGCATAGGTCCAAATTGTTCCATTGATTTTGCCAATTTTTGTTGTTGTTCCATAAGCCTTTTAGTGTCTTCTGTCATTTTTTCAAACCCAGGTCCTCCTACAATTTTATTCAATGTATCATACGCATTTTCTACTGTAGCGCTATAATCTAAACGCGTTCCAGAATCCGTTTTTTTCTTCCTTACTTCGCTGTAGTCCAATGGTGTGTCTCTCGTTTTAAAAGACTCGTCTTGCTTTGCAGTTTCATCGATTGCAACATCGTCGTGATGTGGAAGTATAATTTGAGAATCGTCTTTCTTCTTATCTTTTTTGTTCTCTTCAGTTTTTGGCAAAGAAGATTCAAAATTTTCCTTAACTTTCATTCCTACAACTAAAAAATTAGTCAAAATCATTGACGCTAATAAAACAATTATCATGTTTTTGCTAAAGAATGTGACAATGTATCCAATTAAAATAAAAAATATTACGGCGTTAATATGTCCAGCCACCATATAACCGAAAACGTTTGCAAGTGCTATGGCCGCCACTAAATATAATACATACTTATTTGTTAACAAGGTTGAAACAGATTTTGGTATTTTCATTATTATATATATAATGTCTTAAAAAAAAATGATTAAAATATTATTTGTTATTACACCTTTGCACATTAAAACGCCCACTTCGTGGGCAGTTATGAGTGAGCGAGGTGATACTGATTGCGCATTTTAAATGCGAAATGATGTAAAAAATTTATTGCACCATTCCACATATAAATCGCCCATTCTGGTGCGACTTATCAATGTAATTACAAAGTTACAATGTGCATTTAAAATGCGCAAGGGTGTAAAGTGTTAGCGCAATAAAAACAAAATAATGTTTACATAAAATTATTTTGTATTTAAATTTTCTATCTAAATAATTACTGCTTTAACGCGTCTTCTTCTACGACTTCCGCCTTGTTTTTTAAAACCGCGTCGCGAATTTGTTGAACGTCTCGCAGAAGAAGATGGAGCATTTGACCATGATCCTGAATTAGCTTTGTTTTTTCTTGTTTTGTAAATGTAACCTCCTCTTCTCATCGTTGAATTTGTTGTGTTATTTTTTCTCCATTCATTCAATGATGGGTTATCCATTAATGCTTTTCTTTGAGCTGCTTCCGCTGGAGTCGGCATGGGATTATTAATTATTTGCAACTCTTCAGGAGTAGGAACGCGCTGCGGAAATATAGGCTCTCTCTTTTTTCTAGGGATAGAAGCTGAAGAAGCTAAATTGCTGCCCTCTATAACTTCCTCTTGCGCGCGTCCTTGTCCAGGAGAAAGAGCAATAGCTGGAGCAGGTTCTGGTAATGCAGCATTAATATCGTTAATGTATTTTTCCAGCTCATCAATTAATCTTTTCAACTCCTCTTGATTTTCTGGTGAGTTAATATCTGCAATTATTTTTTGAATTTCTTGCGCAGAATCTGTAATTTCTTTAGTTAATGCTCCTATTTTATCAGAGTTATTTCTAGCGTCAGTTTGAAGTTGTGCTATTTCGGCTTTTAATGCGTCTGCGTTCTGTCCCTCCGCTTGTGCTTTCTCGAGTTGCATTGACAATTCGTCAATCTTTTTTTGTTTTTCATTTTGATCTCTCGTGGTATTTTCTAATGTTTCTTTTAAAGCAGTTATTTCAACCTCTTTTGCAGCAAGTTGCTGCCTAAAGTTATCAGAACTATTAGAAAGATTTTTAACTTTATTTAAAATTTCAACTGCGGTTTTATTCATTGCTTTCAATTTTTCAACTAAAGCGGAATCTCTAGCGGAAATTAAGCTATTTCTGTCAATAATACTTTGTTTTAATTGATTTGTTAAGTCTTGTAAACTTGCCATTATATATAAAACAATATTATTTTATTTTAAATTTTTTAAAATCTCAAAAGTAATTATTTTAATTTTTTGCATAAATAAAGTAATAAAAAATTAAAGCTTCATCCTTGTTCTAAAGTAAAACTTTTTACATTTTTATAGGAATAACAAAAAAATCTTGGAATTTATAAACTATTGTTTTTTTTTATTTTATTTACATTTAGATCTCCTTTTTTCTCGTGTCCTACGACCTCCTTTAAATTTACGCAAAGTTTTACGACGTCCTCCTCCTCTTCTTTCTGAGCTTCCGGAAGACGCTGCTGGTGCTATTCTGTCAATCTGTGTATTTATTTCGCCCATCTGTCTTTCTAATTCAGTTAACATTCTATCTAACTCTGGATCATCTAAAGGCGCTTCGAGTGCTGCAATAGCATTTTGAATTTCTTTATTTGCAGCTTGAATGCTTTGATTCAATTGTTGCGCTTCATTTGCGCAGTTACTTGCTGCGGCTTGCGCGGCTGCAAGTTCACGAGTTAGTCGAGCTATATCTGCACCAGCAGCTTGCGCTTCTGCTAAATCTCTAGTTAATTCACCAATTTGTCTTGCAGCATCCGCTTGTGCATTTGTTGCTGCGGAAAGACGCGCATTTAAGTCGGCTATCTCTCTAGTTTGTTCATCAATCTTTTTTTTAAAATTTACACCAATTGTTCCTAAACCTTGTAACTTTACTAATATTGCTGCAGTTGTAACATTTAATGCATTTACACGCCCTTTTACAGAGTCTTTGAATCTAGTTGCAATAGTATTTTTTGCATTAATTGCATTACCTATTCTTCCAATTAGTCCATTTAATTCTGCAATTGGCGAACCAGACATACAACTATATTATACGCATAAAATAATTTTATTTTTATTTTCATTTTTTAATGTTCTCTTCATATTTTAGACCATTTGCTTCATTCATTATTTCATTCATACTTACTTTAACATTGTCAATTTCATGCAAAACACTCGCCTGTTCTTTTTGCGCTTCAACTATGTCCTGTTTTGTTAGTTTTCCTGAAACTATAATATCATTTAAATATTGTTTTATAATATTCATAGACCTTATTTGAGATTCTTTTTGTTTAATTATAAAATTATAATACGTAGCATAATCATTTTGTACTTCTTCTAAAAATTGATTATGTTTTGCAGTTTTTCTTAATTCTTTTTGTTTATATAATAGTAATCTCCTTTTCGCCATTATTTGATTTTCTATTTTTTTTAAATAAATGTCGCGCGTAGCAAGATCAAATTGTATTTCTTGTATATCCATTGATATTAATTGATATATTATTTTTTTATATATTAAGTTTAAAAATATTAGTTGTAAAAATATAAGATTTAAAAATCCAGTTTAACTTTATGTTTAAAAATACACGACAAATGCTAACAATTCGCGATTGATTAGTTTATTGTTAACAATAATACTATATTAAAAAAATATAAAATCTTTGCTATATATTATTTAGGATGTCTAAAAATATTTCGGAGTCTTTGCTAACGCCTGACGATAATCGGTTTGTTATGTTTCCAATTAAGGATCAGGATATATGGAAAATGTATAAAAAACAAGTGGATTGTTTTTGGCGAGCCGAAGAAATAGACTTATCAAAAGATGCAAATCATTGGGAAAGCTTAACTGAAGACGAAAAACATTTTATTTCAATGATTTTAGCTTTTTTCGCTGCTAGCGATGGAATTGTTCTAGAAAATTTGGCAATTCGTTTCATGGGCGACGTGCAACTTGCGGAGGCTAGAGCATTCTATGGATTTCAAATTGCAATGGAAAATATTCATTGCGTTGTTGGAGAAACAAAAATACTAACTGATAATGGTTATTTTATGATAAAAGATTTGGAAAACAAATCTGTAAATATTTGGAACGGACAAGAATTTTCAAAAGTTGATGTAAAATACACTGGGCATCAAGAAATTTATAAAGTTGAGTTGTCAAATGGTATGGAGCTTGATTGTTCACCGGGTCATAAATGGTTGATACAAAAAGGCAATCAAAAACACCCTGAAAGGTGCGTTTGTGAAGAAATACAAACAACCAGTTTGAAGAAAGGAGACACGCTTGAAAGATTTATTACGCCTTGCGTCGAATTTTCAAACAAAGACGATTTTTTAAATCCATACATGCATGGTTTTTTTTGTGGAGATGGAACGTATAATAATAATTACCCAATGATTTATTTATATGGCGAGAAAAAAAATTTATTACCTCATTTCAAATACGACAGGATTCAAGAAAATGAAAAAAGAATATGCTTTTATGCGCATAAGTACATTAATAAAAATAAGTTTGAAGTACCAGTTAACTACGATATGAATACTCGATTAAAATGGTTAGAAGGTTTGGCGGATTCTGACGGGTGTGTTAACTTAAATACTACAAAAGATGCAACATCAATTCAAATTGCATCTATAAATTTCAAATTTTTACAGGATGTACAATTGTTGTTAACAACATTAGGAGTTATTTCTAACATAAAGTTAAATCACAAAGCTGAAAAAAGATTAATGCCCAAAAATGATGGTACTGGAGAATACGAGTACTATAATTGCAAAGAATGTTTTATTCTATACATAACTACAAAAGCCGTAAATAAATTAATTGATATTGGGTTTTCTCCAAAAAGACTTAAACTTCTATATTGTAAAAGATTAAATGGAACTAAAGAGGTTTCTGAAAGAATAAAAATTGTCGGAATAAAAAAAATTCTAGATAACGAAGCAACATATTGTTTTAATGAACCAAAAAAACACAGAGGAATTTTTAATGGAGTGTTAACATGTCAAAGTGAAAGTTATAGTCTTTTAATTGACACATACATAAAAAATAATGAAGACAAAGCAAAGCTCTTCAACGCTATTGAAAATTACCCGTGTATTAAAAAGAAGTCTGATTGGGCTCAAAAATGGATAAAAGATAATAGAAGTAGTTTTGCTACAAGACTTGTAGCGTTTGCTTGCATTGAAGGTATATTTTTTTCTGGTGCGTTTTGTAGTATTTACTGGCTTAAAAAACGCGGACTAATGCCCGGTCTAACATTTTCAAACGAACTTATTAGTCGCGACGAAGCCTTGCACACAGAATTTGCGGTTCTTTTATATAGCAAATTGCAAAAGAAAATGAATAAAGCTCGTATTTATGAGATCATAAAAGAAGCAGTAGATATTGAGATTGAATTTATTTGCGACGCATTACCATGCCGACTAATTGGAATGAACTCCGATTTAATGGCGCAATATATTAAATTTGTTGCTGATCGTTTATGTTTGCAACTTGGATATGATAAAATTTACAATACAACTTGTCCGTTTGACTTTATGGAACTTATCAGTTTAGAATCCAAGACAAACTTTTTTGAAAAACGTAGCGATGCTTATGCTCTTGCAAATAAATCTGAAAGTGATAAGGCGTTTGAATTTAGCGAGGATTTCTAGTTTAATCTACTTATTCTAATCTACTATAAGCCAATTTTCGGGTAAACAAACGTACTCATAATAACTTTCATCATATTTCCATATATCATTTCCAACGGAAAATGATTCAATAATAACGAGACCATGGTTTTTATGAGATTTCCTATCAGAATAATCTATAAATGGTCTTGCGTGAATTACGTTTTGGTCAAATATTGTTTTATGTTCCTCGAGGTCATCATAGACAACCGCTAAATGTCCTTGATCAACAATGTCGTCCCGGTATCTTGCAATAAGAAGTGTTCCTTTGGGATACTTTTTATTAATACTTAATTTTTCCAGTCTTTTGTTTTGATGCAAGTAAAGAAACCACGCGCCAGTTCCACCTGGATATTTTTTGTATATCTCATTATATTCTCCTTTTATAGTTCCATTTAAACCTGGAATACTAAGACCGCAATGGCGTCTTATCAAATTCGGAAATCCTGCACATACAATAGATTTATCATTTTTAAAAATTTCATTTGCATTTGGTGGATTAGAATTTTCACACCAAAATTTATCATCTCCTACAAAAGCGTCGACGTCTGCTTCATACCATCGAAATGGTACATTGACCAATGAGGCTGCATAATTTAATGCATTATCAATAACTAGTTGGTTCATATTGAATGTGTTTGGTTTGGTTTTATCTACGGATTATTTGCAATAAAAGGTATCAATTTTTACTGCAAATTCATTGATAAACTTTGCATTTTATTTTATTTTATTTTATTTTATTTTATTTTATAAAACGTGTTTTATGATAGTGTAAATGTTAATGTGAAAACATACTTAAACTCATATTATCATAATTTTTAATATAAATGATTACGTGCGTTTTAATGGGAGGACTAGGAAATCAATTGTTTCAAATATTTGCAACAATTGCTTACGCAATAGAAAATAAAAAACCATTTGGGTTTTTAGATGAAGAATATTCTAAAGGAATTACTAAAAGGGTGACCTATTGGAATTCTTTTTTACTTTCTCTTAAAATTTTTACGCATGAAACCTTATTTGAATATCCTGTTCAGAGAGAAAAAGGGTTTGAATACCTTACATTAGAACCTCCTACAAAAACAGATGACTTAGTTTTAGTTGGGTATTTTCAAAGTTATAAATACTTTGAAAAGCATTTTAGTGCAATTTGTAGACTAATTAAACTAGATAATACAAAGACTCAAATAGTGAACAATCATTCAAATAACTATAAATCGATTAGCATGCATTTTAGAATAGGTGATTATGTGTCATTAACTGAGTTTCATCCAATATTAGAGTGTGACTATTATGAAAAATCATTGCAAGTTATTATTGACAATAAATTAAAAGAAACAAATCCAAAAAGCAAAATCAATGTTTTATACTTTTGCGAAAAAAAAGACAATGATGTAGTCAATGAAATAATTAATGAACTTTGCATTAAATTTCCTAGAGTTGAATTTACAAAAGCAGATGACAACGTTTCAGATTGTGAACAAATGATTATGATGAGTTGTTGCGATCATAATATAATAGCAAATAGCACATTTAGTTGGTGGGGTGCTTATTTCAATAATAACAAAGAAAAAATTGTTTGTTATCCTGATAAATGGTTTGGTCCAAAAAACGCCAACTTAAATACTAAGGACTTGTTTCCCGAAGACTGGACACGCATTTAATAAATAAATGATAAATAGCAAAAATCATTTGCCAATTTTGTGTTTGTCAAATAATCATATGGAATATAACAGAAACCTTTATCTCCCCAACTAGTTCCCCAAGAGTTTGCACATAAAAACACTTTTTTAGAGTCATCGTAACCCACTATAACCATACAATGACCGCCTTCAAGCGTTTCACTATTTGTTTTTGGTAAAGGAACTTGTCCATTGCTTGCTACAACTTGCGTAATAAAACTACTATATACATTCAAGCCAAAAATAATAGGTTTTTTATTAATTGCCAAACATTGTTTTAAGCTGTTTAGATCTTGATTTACAAATGTATAAGAAAAATTCCTAAAAAAATTAGACGCTTTATAACACGCTAAAGACGGACACGTAGAAAATTTACTTTCAATATAAGGCCAAACAGACTCGGCCACAGCTCCATAGTTTAATATAGAACTTGCGGCGTCTCTAATATATAATCCAGAATCATCGCTTAAAGCCGAGTCTTCTAAAATTCGAGTTACAGCATAATGAAAAAGTCTAGATATATTTACTTTATTATTAGTCATTGTGCCAATCGTTAACGCAAACGCATTTGAAACGCAGTCTCCAACTGAGCCTTGATTTAGAATCGGAGAAACAGATGAGCGTAAAGAGAATGTAGTTGGAACGTTTGATGCAGTATTAATAATGGCTTTCGCATTAAGTTGTTTTTCTAGGGTTAAAGCTAAATCGGATATAAATAAATGATCACGATGATCCTGAGCTTGAAACTTATAGCACAACTTGTAAGAAGACATTATACATAATTTAAAGAATTGATAATTTACAAAATAATAAATTGTGCGATGTTTTTGAAAAATTTTAATGGTTTAAATATAATGGTTTAAATATAATGTTTAAATAAAAGAATGGATTATAATAAAGTAGAAAGCGATTTTGTTCTAATTATTTTGAACTGCGAAAAATACAAAAATAAAGCACTATTTCAAAAAGAGACATGGTTAAAAAAATTTCCTACTTTTATACCATATTTTCATGTCATTGGAGATGAAACAATGATTCAACCTTATAAATTTGATCACGATACAAAAACTCTTTGGGTTAAAACGCCCGACGATTATGTATCACTTCCTAAAAAAGTTCTTGCGGCTCATAAAGCAATAATCGAAATATACAAATTCAAATATTTATTTAAAACAGACGACGATCAAATTCTTGTAGATTCAAAATTTTTTAATAATTTAATTAATATGTTAAATAAATCTAAACAAGAAATCCATTATGGAGGATTTGTAGTTGACGTTAAAGAAAACTATTTGTCGAAATATAATGAAATTCATAGCGAACTACCAAAAAATTTGCCGCTGTTTAAAACAAAGTATTGCAGTGGACGTTTCTATTTTTTATCCAAGTTTGCTGTTTATAATTTACAAACGAGGCGACAATTTATTGAAAAAGAGTTCTTAGAAGACTATGCTGTAGGTTTTCATTTAAACGAAATTTTTAAAAAAAATATTTTACATATCGCAACAAATGAATATTTTACAGATATTGAAAAAAGCGATTTTCCAGAATGGGAAATAAAACTAAATCAAAAGTTAACCCAAACTAAATCTTAATCTAATGAAATTGTATTTTTTTAAAACTTATATTATCTCTTACATGTTTAAACCCATTCATAGTATTTTCTACTTTTGTATTTTCTACTAATTTGGCTCTTTCAAATAGAGCTTTTTTATCTAAATCTACCATAACTCCTGCGTAATTTGTTCGTCTTTTTTCTATATCACTATAATCTTCCCTTTGAACAACGGATAAAGGGACAATTAAAAACCAAAGATCGCGTTCTTGCAACAAAAACCAATACTTGTCTATGGCAAAAGTTACATGTTTATCTTTATTTTTAATTAACAAGGACATTCCCATTTTAATATTATCAATTAAAGTATCAAAGTAATGGCTTTTAACCAAATACCCCGTGGTTGTTTGGCATCGCGTAACTTTAACACAATAATCTCTTACTTGTGTGTAAGGTGGCATATTATTTCCAGCAATTAAAACGACATCCCAGTTTTTCTCATTTTTTAAAAACTTATTAAACTGAAGGACAAATAATTCTGGATTAGTAAACGTAACGTCGTCTTCGCAAATTAACACATGATCCCAGTTGTTTTCTTTTGCTATTTGTAAACATTTCAGATGACTCATACTGCATCCTAAAGCACCATTTTCTAATTTAACTGCATTGAATCTTTCCGCTTTTATTCCAATTAATTTGAGCTGAGATTCAACATGCTTCCGTCTATCTGGTCTAGATTCTAAATTAATATAAAAGGCATGATTTATTTCAATAATTGAAGAAACCATTATACTATAATAAAATTACTTATTTATTATAGTTTAACCTAATTTATTATTTTCTCTCTTTTTTAAATACGTAATGTCTGATGTGAACGATTTATTGCCTTCCATTGAAAAAACACAACTTACAAAAGAAGAAATAGCAAATAAAATTAAAAATATTACTTGGGAAGATGCCGGTTTAGATTTTTTCAATTTAATGAATATAGGATCAAACGCCAAAAATATTTCGGCAAGATCCCGAATAGGAAACAATGTTGTTGATTACTTTACTTTCAAGGAGAGATTGCATACTAGAGGAAAATACAATATTAATTTTTTTGAATTTGTCGAAAATATAGAAGAATTCAAAAAGAAAAAATTTATTTGCAACATGCTCGATTATTATGAAAAAGTTAAAAATAAAAATAAAACAAAAAATAAATACATCGTATTGAAAGAAATTTATAATATATGCATAAGCGCTATTAATATATTTCGCCCTATTTTTGCAATGGAAATATATGATAAGTATAAATCTGAACGCGTTTTAGATTTTTGTGCAGGTTGGGGTGGTAGAGTTGTTGGCGCTTGTGCACTAAATTTAAAAAAATACATTGGTATTGAAATTAATACTTCTCTCAAAATACCCTACGAAAACCTGCAAAAATTTATGAAAGATGTTTCTACTACAGAAATACAAATGATTTTCGACGATGCGTTGAATGTTGATTATTCTACACTAAACTATGATACGGCGTTTACATCACCCCCATACTATTTTTTAGAAAAATATGAGAATAATATTGCCTATGCAACAAAAAAAGAAATGAATGAAAAGTTTTATAAACCCTTATTTGAAAAAACTTATATACATTTAAAACCTGGCGGGTATTATATTCTTAATATTAACAAAGAAATTTACGAATCTGTATGCGTTTCTTTATTTGGATCGGCGTGTGATGCATTTTCTCTAAAAAAAAGTAAAAGGCAAAATGATTATACAGAATATGTTTATGTTTGGCATAAACAAAATATCTAAACTCAAATATAAAATATCAAATATCAAATATCAAATATCAAATATCAAATATCAAATATCAAATATCAAATATCAAATATAAACCAACTTTCAGCTTTTATCTTAACCCACCAAGTCCAATTCTTGCGGATGGAACTGCTAAAGGGCGTTGATTTATTTGTCTTGCATATTCTTGAGAGAAAATATTAGTCGGCGTTTTAACTCTAGGTCTATAATTTGCATCTTGTAAATTTTGTAAACTTTGTATTTGCGGGTTAAATTGGTTGTTGAACTCGGGAGCTTGCTTTTGCGAGGTCATTTCTCTTTCAATATTAGTTATGTGTTCAGCCATTTCAATGTTGTCTCGTTCTACGTTGCTTAAGGATTCTTGCTGTTTTGAATAATAAGGAATATTCCTCCAATCATCTGTCGAAACAAATGTTTTATTTGTTTTTTTTAATTTATTTGGATGTATAATTTTTCTAGCAGGTTCTCTCAAATCGTAGCTATAGTAGTCGTCTTCTTCGTGTCTTAAACCAGCTAAAAATGTTGCAATATTTATAAAAAAAATTTTATCATTTGCTATTGAAAAAACGTTATCATGAGGATTTTTAGATTCATTGTCTATTGTGTAATATAATTTATGCAATGATCTTAATCCGTCGCTCCCATCATCATATTTCATTCTCCAAGGATCTTTTTTACTAATAATTCTAGAAATTCCGTCAAATAGTTGAAGGATTTCTGGGCTTCCTATTGGATAAAAAACGCTTCTATCTATTTTAATGTGAAAACGCTCGCATCTTTTTTGCAAACAATTGTCTTCGTTTCCCCATCCCCAAAAATTAGGATACCCATTTATCATTTCAAAATCTCCACCTTTAATAACAACGATTCCTCCTAAAGTATATGTAAACCCATAATAGTGTTTAACAACGCCATGAGTTGTCTCGTAATCAAATATTTTAGTAAACGGAATTGTGTCAACGTCATTAAAAATAAATGTAATATTTTTATAGTCATTGGGATACTTTTGCTTCATTGCTAAAAACCCAATATTTTTTGTTGCTCCTCGATTAAAGTTTCTTGCGTCGCATTGATGAGAGAAATATATTTCATAATCATCTTCGTTTTCCAAAATAAAACTCATGTATTTACAAAAAAAAAATTTGTGATGAACACGATTTCTGTATGGAACAATAAATACTTTTTTTGGAACACTGGATATTATATCATTTGTTGCATTTTTATTTGCCACACTTTCATTAAAGTTTTGTATTTCTTTAATCATAATTATAAGTAACCAAAGTATTATAATTTAAATATTCAACCCAATTAGTTTTATTTTTAGTTTTATTTTTAGTTTTATTTTCTTTGTATTTCTAATTAAAGACAATGAAATAAAACTATATAAAAATAAAGTGTTTCTATAAAATATAATGATGAGTCTTTTAAAAGCATTATATTTTTTGTTTGCAACTACATTAACATCGGGGTTTAATCCCGATACAATTAATGAATTAGATATCGAAAAGTATGTGGGACGATGGTATCAAGTTTTGGGTTCTCCCACGAATGAAATTTTTCAGGGCTACGGAACGTGTTTAACTGCTGACTACAGAATATTATCTAATGGAAGCGTAAGCGTCTTGAATTCACAAGTAGATAAGAATGGAAATTTAGAAGAGATTGCAGGATACGCGTATTACAAAAATGCAAGTGAACCAGGAAAGCTTAGCGTCTATTTGCAAGGAACACCATTTGATGGTCCATATTGGATTGTTAAGTTGGGTGAAGTTAAAAACGATCAATATCAGTATAGTATAATTACTGTTCCATCACAAATTTCTTTATGGGTTATTGCAAGAAACGTTCAAGACTTTTATAATGAATACGCAAAAATGGTTACTGACTATTTGAATGCTCAAAAATATCATTATGAAACAATAGTTCAAAACTCAGATTGTAAGTATGTACCGCAGATGTAATTTTAATATATAAAATAAAAAAATATAAATAAATTTTTCTAATATAATATGGGCTGTGACTATTACATTTTAAAATTATTACGAATTTATTATAACGAATTTATTATAACGACAACGATTATTTAGAAATTGAAATAAACAGAGAAAAAGGTTACTATGATGATATTGAATTTGACGAAGATGCAGATGACTTTGATGAAAAAATTTGCGAGTATATGGAAGAAGTATTAAAACCGACAACAGAGCCAATTGTTATTTATAGCAATAATAATTTCAATAAATTGTCATGCAAATCAAAATATGACTCTCTTGTTACTAGTGAAATAAATAAAAATAATAAAACATGGAACGAAATAAAAAAATTTATAAAAGTGGAAGAAAGATACGAAAGATAAAACTCAACCTAATTTTGCGAGTATTTTTTCAGTATTACAGCAGGAATCAAATCATCTTTAATTTTTTCTAACTTTTTAAAACATTTATTAATTGTTACTTCGCTTATTTCGCTTACATTTTTAACATCACGCTTATTAACATTTAACTTGCACATTTGTGCTATAAAGTAAACAACCCCAGCGGCAATAGAATGAGGAGTATTTTCAGGCATAATATTTTGTTTCTCTATTTTCATAGAGATAAATTGACAAACTTTGGTAAGCTCATTGTTAATGCTCAATTTACTGCAAAATCTTTCAATAAATGCCTCTGGTTTTGTTTTACAAAAATTAGTTTTCTCTTTATTATCCATGTCCCTTTCTAAATTATTTATTATTGATATGGCATTTTTACATCCTTTTGTAGCACTAGTAACATCTAGATGAAATATAGTGGAAATTTCTTTTGCAGTTCTAGGATAATTATTAATTCTACAAGAAATGTAGATTGATGCTGCTATAATTCCATCGCGATTATCACCGCGAAATGTTAAATCGTACTCTGATATTTTTTTATGATAACGAATTGCGTCATCAATGATTAACTTTGGTATACCGGCGTTATGCGCCATATTTGTAATAATTTGAAACTCGTCATATTGCGATTTTTCTTTATAAGGCATTGATTGCCATTCAGTATATCGTCTTATTTTTCTCATTTCATAACTTGTTGGTCCAAAACACAGGACTTTACAACCATATGACGATTCTTCTAAAAGAGGGTTAATCGGCATTCCACATCGTGTTGGATCGCTATTTTGATTATCATCTGCGCCATAGTATCTCCATTCAGCAGACTGATCAACAATATCTTTATAAATAATTCCACATATTTTGTTAGTGCACGTTAAAAACCCTTCATCCGAAAATGCTAAATTATATTCACAACGTTCACATTTTTCTCTATTTCCGCAAGATCTATACATGCATTCTAATGAGTCAGATTTTTTATCAGAATTAATTATTTCATCATTGAAAATATTCCATAGTTTTGTAGCATCTACATTATTTGTCTTTCTCTTTTTGCTTTTTTCATTAGTTGTCTGCATTTAATTCTTTGCAAATATTAAATAATTTAAAATCAATTTTATTTTTTAATTTTCTGATAAAAAAATAAAATAAAACGATAAAACATGTATTACACCTTTGCACATTTACACTTTTTAACATTTCAAATGCCGATTATTTTTGTAAAATGGCAATATAAATCCCGTTATGCCAAGTATCTCTTGCTTGTTGCATAGGAGTGTGTGAATTATCCCAAGTTAATCTAACTTCTTTTTCATATAATACTTTTAAATTTAAATCTTGAATAGATTTGATTGTTCCATCTCTAACATAATCCCAGTTCCAATCATCTACTATAAAAATAAATACATCATCTAAACACTTATAATAGTGTAATAATGCTTTATAATGGTTTTCATTATCATGATTTCCATCATACATATAAATATTAAATTTTGGTAATATAGAAACATCTACTTTATAGCAATCATTCTCAATAAAAGTTGCTTCATTTTCTCCTTTGAATTTTTCAAAATTAACTAAAAATTCAGATTTAGGACCTCCAAACTCACTCCAATTATCTATACAGATTACCTTTGCTTTATTTCCATACATAGCAGAACATACCGAACTACCTTTCCAAGTTCCTATTTCTAAATATCTTGCATCTTCTGTGTTTAGTAAATTATTATAAAAATGTCTTGTTTTGGTTCCAGACATACCTTCCATATTAATAATATCATTTGTAATTTTTGAAATATTATTTTCGGCGTTTTGAAATGCGGTTTCAATAAGTGTTTTATAAATTTCCATTATAATAAGTGTTTTTATAATTTTCCACTAAATTAAACTAGCAATCAATGATTATAAAAATCGGCATTTGAAATGTTAAAAGGTGTAAAACGCCGATTAATATTGCGTTTAAATTATATAATAAATATATAATAAACATATAATAAAATTATATAATTAATGAATAGTTTAGAATTAGCAAATTATTATGTTAATAATAAAAATGAATTTATCGCTGAAGATGGGCACGAAAAATTATTAGTTGGATTAAAGAAATATATCTCAAATATAAATGATAATAATTGTAAAATAGTTGGTATTGATGTTGGTTGTTGTGTTGGTGATTATATAAAACATTTAAATGATATTTGTGTAGAAGAAAATAAAAAAATCTTATGTTTTGAACCTAATCCAGTAAATATTTTAGCATTAGAACCAAAAATAAATCAAGATACAAATTTGAAATTATTTAAACATTGTATTTCAAATGAAACTACAACAACTTCTTTCTATAATTGGAAAGATTGTAATGAGAATAATACAGGAAATGGAATAGCCGGACTAAGAAGTGGAGGTGCAAAAATATGTGATGTTGATGTAAAAAAATTAGATGATGTTTTAGATAACGAATTTAATAACGAAAATATTATAATTAAATTTATAAAAATAGATACTGAAGGCAATGATAGTAATGTAATTAAAGGATTTGAAAAATATTTGCCAAAAACAAAATATATTATATTTGAGTGTAGTGATTGTTTAGATGATATTAGAGGTCCAGGAATAAAAAATCCTATGAAAGATATCGTAGACTTTTTATCCAAAAATGGATTTGATACTTATAGAATAGGAACAAAAAAATTATTCAAAGTAAATGATGAATATTGGAATCAAGTTTACGATGATTTAAAATTTTGGTCAAATTGTTTTTCGTTAAAGAAAGATGATAATTTAATACATAAATTAATAAATGAAAAATTTGATTACACATATTAATTATTTTATATAAATTATAAATTATAATTTATATTATGACACATCATAAAAGCGAAGATTATAAATTATCTGCGGTTGAATATTATTTAACAGAAGACAAAACACAGGAAGAAGTTTGTAAAATATTCAAATGTTCTGAAAGAAGTTTGTTAAGATGGGTTGATAAATATAATGAAAATGGTGAAATAAAAAGACATAATAGAAAACCTGTTGCATATAAAGTTCATAAAGACCAAGTAAAATTTATATTAGATGAAATAAAGAAAAATAAAACTATTACGATGCAAGATTTACTTGAAAAACTAAAAGAAAAATACCCTACATTAACATTAAGTCGTTTTCATTTGAACCGAATAGTAAATGATAATAATATTACTTTGAAAATTACAAGAATTAGACACGAACCAAATAAGCGTTTTGGTAAGGACATTGATATAAATAAAAAAATCAAAGAGTTTTATGATGAAGTGAAAAAACATAAAATAGAAGATATTATTTGTATTGATGAAACAAGTATAAAATCATTACAAAAACGAAATCATTGTTATAATGAAATTGGAAAGCGTTGTGTAATAAAAACACAAAGTCAAGAAGTATTCAAAAAATATACTGGAATATTTGCTATTTCTACCAAAGGTGTTTTAGGATG
>Ga0136644_10001137_pt1 | contig 21085 bp, 24 predicted proteins | sample C_130820_EF_Meta_FD_94780 | JGI IMG/M metagenome (GOLD analysis project Ga0136644, IMG submission 94780) | Freshwater microbial communities from Lake Croche, Canada to study carbon cycling - C_130820_EF_MetaG (v2) (version 2) | ecosystem: Environmental > Aquatic > Freshwater > Lake | place... | reverse complement strand
TATTTACAATTTATTATTTACAATTTATTATTTACAATTTATTATTTACAATTTATTATTTACAATTTATTATTTACAATTTATTATTTACAATTTAGGATAATATTATATTATATAAAATATAATTGAATATATAATATTATTTATAAATAATGATAAACATAATACATAATGATTGGGAGGATGAGATAGTATTCGAACAGGAAAATAGATTATATAGAAAGGGGAATATTGAAGAGATAGGAACATATCAAAAAATAGAGAATATATATATTATAGAGTGGAAATTATGGGGGAAAGAGATTTTTATAAAAGAGGAGAATAATGAGAATTATAAAATATTACAGATTGAGGATTTAAACTGTTATATTGAAACAAAAGACTGGAAAGAAATGTGTTATAAAAGATTGAATATATTATTTCGTAAAAATGGGGATTATGCAGTAATGGATAATATTTATGAGAAAAATGTATTAAAATACATCATAATAAAATGGGAGAAATGGGATAATCAATATTTATATTTAATTCATTCGAATCAATCCATTGAGAATCATTACAATGAGAATCATTACAATGGGAATCATTACAATGGGAATCAATCCATTGAGAATCATTACAATGAGAATCATTACAATGGGAATCATTACATTGAAATTGAAATTATGAAATATAAATATATATATGTAATACGTAAAGATTATCCAATTCAGTCTTTTTTTATAAATAGTAAAGAGAGTAGTGAAAGTCAGATAAGTTTATCATATCATTTTATTGAAAGTTTTCCCATTCAATGGTATGATACATTTTTTATATGGAATAATGTAAAATATTATGTAGAAAGTGATTCAGAGAATGAAAATAAATACGAAGATAAGTATAATAAAATCTATTATTATGAAGAGTTGATATATAATATTGAAAAAGGAGGGAAAGTTATATACTTAGGAAATAATAAATATTACGAGTATCATTCTATATTATATGATGAAAAATACAATAAATGGGAATATATTAGAGAAAAGAATAAGATACAACTCATACAAACCTATTATCAGATAAATGATACTATATATGATACTCCATCAAATTTAATACCTATTCAGATATTCGAGTCTGTCGAAAAACCGCCAGAAACATTATATATTACAAAAGAGCAAAAAGAGATAATACCATTTATATATGAGAATAGAGAATATAAATACTATGAACCATTGATCCATTTATATTTTCACTCATTCGATGATTTTATTGATTATATCATTCAAACATATGATATTTTAATCCTTTTATTTAGAGAAGATTTAGAAGAGAATAAAGATACAGAAGAGAATATTCAGTATATTGAATTTCATAATAAAAAAGTATTTGTATGCAAAGAATCAAACTCTTATACTATAAATGATATATTATTGTATTTGAATAACAATTATAAAAAACATGCAAATTTAAATCCAATATGTATATATACAACACAAGAAAAAGAAAAGGAACTCTCTTTTTCATTTCCTCATTTATTTCATTCGAAAAAGGGTATTCATTATGAAATAATACCATTAAAAGATAAAATAGAGGGAGAGGAGTTGGATATATGTATGGATAATAAACAATTAATCCCCATAAAAATACCATATTGTTTTCATTTTATATGGATTGGTAAAAGTAATTTTCCACTCGAATGTTATAGATATATTTATTCATGGATGAAATATCATCCAACTGCAATATTTTATTTTTGGAATGATAATAATTTACCATTTATGTATAATAAAGAATTGTATGAAAATACTGAAATATATGCAATGAAGGCAGATATATTAAGATATGAGATTCTATATCAATATGGAGGTATATATGTAGATATTGATTTTGAGTGTTTCAGATCCATTGAACCCCTTTTGGAAAGTCATGATGTAATAGAGAAAGGAGGATTTAGTGCATATGAATGTTCCACTTATATTGCAATTGGAATCATAGGTGCCATACCACAACATCCTTTTTTTAAAGAAATTATTCAAATACTTCCATATCATTGTAATAAAATGAAGAAGAATAGGCAGCTACAAACTCCACCCACTATACCGGAATTAACGGGACCTGTTTTTTTTACAGATTTATCTCATGTGTCTGAATACTCTTTATACTTTTTTTCACCCGAATATTTTTACTCTTATACATTTCAAGATAAACAAAAGGGAGTTTCTTCAATTTATAAAGATAATCATGGAGAAATAAAAAATATATATGCGGTTCATTTATGGAATCATTCATGGGGGAAAAATCAGGAAACTATAAATATATCATTCCCATTTCCCATACCATTAATGCTTCAAAATAAGATTTCAATAATGGATTCTAAGGCAGCGAATTCGAATCTATTATTTTCCCAAGAATCATATGGTGATATTCTAAAAAACAGTACATTTTCTGTGAAAACGAAATCATCTAAAATTCGTATTCTTCATATTATGGGGCATTTCTTTTCGGGGGGAATTGAACGTTTTATTTCATTATTTGAACAATATTATGATAAAGATAAATATGAACTTTATTTATGTTGTATCCATCACAAACAAACATGGTATTCAATACCATCAATTACAATATATTCATACTCATCACATATCGATTTACATCAATATATACTCTTTTTACAACCGGATTTTATTATTGACCATTATTCCATATATCTAGAAACAAATGAAGATGTATATAAAGATTTAAAAATACCTATTTTATATATTGTTCATAATTCAATATGTTATCAAAAAGATATAACCAATTTACATATTGAAATGTGTGTACATTTATATGACGAACCTCAAAAAGATATATCGTGGAATAATATTCAAAAACAGTACATTATCCCTCTCGGAATTCCAATAGAAGAAAATGACAAACCGCAAATCAACAACCCCCAAATTGAAAAACAACATAGTAAAAAAGAAAAACGAAATACTTGTCTATCGAATATAATTGTACCCTTAAAAATAAAAAAGAAAAAAGAAAATCAGAATCATTTACAAATTCCCCAGAATTTACAAATTCCTCAAAATTTACAAATTCCCCAGAATTTACAAATTCCTCAAAATTTACCACTTATTCCAAATGAATCAAAAATATATAATATTAGTATTATTGGAAGAATATCACCAGAGAAGATACCTATTGAATTTTTTAAATTATTATGTAAAATGGAAACAAATCATATGATTACGATTTATGGAGAAAAACATTATGAATATCATTCTAAATATATTCAAGAATTTGAAGATTTGATAAATAATAGTAAAATTATATATGAAGGATTTAAACCCATAGAATATATTTTTTCAAAAACAGACCTCTTATTAATACCCTCCGAATATGAAACAGGTTCCTATGTCTGTTTAGAAGCATCGAAATATAAAATTCCCATTATTGGAAGATATGGATATGGAGGAATGCATTCATTAATGTATACAATGGGTACTGAGGAAATAAATAGTAATATAATAGAATATAATAATGGATTTTTATGTAAAACAGATGAAGATATAATAAACTGTGTAAAAGATTTATCAAATATAAAAAATAAAGTATATTCTTTTAATTGTGAAAAGAATAATATTATAAATATAATGAAGAGATACGAAACAATTATTGAAGAGAATATACAAAAACAAATTAAAAAGAATCTATTTATTATTACATCCGTCATTTATCCTTCAAATGAACCTTTATCTTATTATCCCATTCGTTCTGTATTTACAACTCAAGATAGATTTGAACAAACACTTCATACAATATCATCCATTAGAGAATATTATCCAGATTCAATAATATTATTATGTGAAGGTTCAATATATGAAATCGAACTCGAAAATGAAATTAAAAAAAGAGTGGACCTCTATGTAAAAGTAAATAAGATAGAAATAACTACACATCCATATAAAGGATATACAGAGTGTTTATTATTATTAAATGCATTCGATAAATTGAAAGAGTTTGGATATACAGAAGAAACATTTGAATCCATATATAAAATATCAGGACGTTATTATTTAAATGAAAATTTCCAAAGGAGTTATTTTGATAATAATCATAACTGTTTTTCATATTGGGATAATAGTGTAGCGGCATATTCGACAATATTTTATAAAATAAATGATTTATATGCATGGAGATATGCAATTGAAGATAGTATACCTTTAACACTTCAAAATATAAGTTTAGAAATGGCATTTTATGAGAAATTTCAGAGAAATATTCATATCATAGATAAAATGAATGTATGTGGACTTTTAAGTACAGAAGGGTATTCTATTTCAACATAATGAATAATATAATAATAATATATATAATATAATTGAATAATATATGTATGAATACTATATATATGAATTACTTGTTATACCCTTCTTATTATGCACATATTATTAGTGTAATTCTTATGACTATTGCAATTGTTATTCTTTGTCTAAACTATTCTAAAATTGCAAAAATGGAACCTTATTCTTGGATTGTATTATTACTTTTATTTTCATTTGTTGTTGGAATCCATGCATTATCACATTTGGGTTTAGAATACGTTTATAATTATAATCCAATTCTGGAAATATTGAATATTTCTTAGGATAATCGTCTTAAATAATCGATTTTAATATTTGAAATAATTCACCATTATCTCTCATTACTTTTAAAAATATTCCTTTTTTTTTTACAATATGAATATTTGATTTCGATAATGAATCAATATTATCTATATGATGAATATGATGGGAATCACGAATATCCTCAATACTTGTATCACCGTATAAATGATATTGCGTTATATCATTTATTACATATTTTAAATTTTTAAATCTTTCTTCAATATCTAAATGATATAAGATGGTTTGAGGGACAAATGCAATGACGGTTGATATATTTAATAATGAACCAAATAAAATAGCTGCATATCCTCCTGCGGAATTACCGATAAAGATAACTTTTTTATAATTTGATATTATACCATGTAAGTAAGATACTGTTTCATAAATATCTGTAGATATACCTTTTATTCCATTATGATACCACTTTTGATGTAAATCAATATAAAATCTTTTATCATATTCAGGAAACCATTTATGTAGTATGTTTACAAATTCAAATGGAGTAATACCTCCTATTACCAATGCACTCCCTCCAAAGGATACAATTAATACTTCATTATTATTTACTTCATTATTATTTACTTCATTATTGCTTGATTCATCTTGATTACATATACCTTTTATTTCGAATAAAGATTCATTCATTATAATAATTTAATATAAAATTATTATAATCTGATACAATATATTCGTATACAATATGTTCGGATACAATATATTCGGATACTATTTGAATAAATCGTTAAAATGATTTTTATTTATAAACCCTATAAATATTAATATAATATAATATTATATGCTCAAAATATTGAAAACAAATATTTCAGATAATTATTTGTATAATGATTTATGTAAACTTTCTTATGATACTTTTTCTAAATTTAAAGATGATGATTTTTTTAGTGATAAAGTTCAACATATATATTTTTATTCAGGTATAAATGATGATTCGATTCATCTATTACAAATGGAAATCATGGAAGCATCTAAAACAATAGTAAATGAATCAGGTATTCAATCCTCTCCGAAACCAATTTGTATACATATAAACTCTATAGGAGGATATGTCAATTCAAGTCAAACGTTTTATACCATTATTCAATCTATAAGAACTCCTTTATGTACAATTATTGAAAATAAGTGTGCATCTGCTGCAACAATTTTTCAACTCTTATCACCTTATAGACTCATGATTCATTATTCAAATTATTTGATTCATGATATGGCAGGTGGTTATGATGGTAAAACTTCTGAAGTGATAAAATATATATATCACGATATTCATAGTTGTATCCATTATAAGGAACTCATCAAAAATAGAACAAAATTAAATGATTCTGATATAAATACTTTTTTTGAGAGAGATATTACAGTTGATGCTAAATATTGTTTAAAAAATGGTATTATTGATAAAATATTGAAGTTCCCAAAAATAAAAAATCCTGATTATTATTCAAATGTAAGTAATTTACAATTAAACTTGGGTTCGTTTTTGAAAAAAACAAACTTAAATCATTTATATTTTGATAAAAAATTATATGAAACATATTATGATATTGTATCGAGTGATCATACTGAAAATATTCAAAATGTAAATTCTATAAATCATTTATGTAAAGTATTAGATAATATTTTTTTAATTCATAAAAATGATAATATAAAACCAATTATAATACATTTTAGAGCTGCTACCCTATCATTTGATCCTATGAATTTAGTTGGTGTAAATTACAGATTAGCTCAAATACAAAAACGAATTCCAATTATTGCATTTATTGAGGGTTATCAACAATTTGATTCACTTTCGAGTATTATGATGTGTCCAATACGCATTATGATGAAACCATCAATAATTCAAAGCACATTTAGTTATGGTAATTTAAGTTTTGGGTATAAAACGATTGATGTAATTAATAATTCTATATTTCATTATAATCAGATCGTTAAATTTTATAAAGAAAATACACAATTACCAAAATCATTATATTCAGAAATGAGAAATAAAATTATAAATTTAGATGTAAAATATTTATTGAAATATAAAATTATTCATCTATGTTTAAATATTAATAAAAAAAATAAAGATATTAATATACAAGATATTATTAAATATTTTAGAATAAACTCAATGATAGATAATAAAAAAGGAAATGATAAAAAAGGAGATAGTAAAGAAGGAAATGATAAAAAAGGAGATAATAAAAAAGGAGATAGTAAAGAAGGAAATGATAAAAAAGGAGATAGTAAAAAAAGAAATAGTAAAAAATGAGATAATAAAAAAGGAGATAGTAAAAAAGGAGATAGTAAAAAACAATAAAATATATTCCGATAGTGATAACTCTCATAGTATCCTTTCCAATATATGATTCAAATAAGGAGAGGGAAAGGATGTAAGAACCTTACAAAATGGAGCATTCATATGAATCGAAACGCAGAATAATCAATTCTTCATCTAAATAGATAAGTCTATTCAATCTATTTCTACATTAGATATAGAATGAATAATTATTATTAAAAAATTGAAACGGATTTATTTGAAATGATATACATTATATTAAAGTTGAAACTATTTTCAAAAAAGAAAGTTCTTAAATAATATTACAACAAAAAACAATGTATTCTTCTGAAAGTGAATGTATGTATTATATTATCATATTCTTGGTCTTAGGGGGGATGGTCGCTCACATCATTTCAACATATGAAGATAAAAAAATTCAGGAAAGTATGATGATGGTTCGATATAATCATAAGTAATATCACTATATAGTGAAATCACTCATAAGAATAATGGAGACTCCTATACACATATCGAAACCTAGAATAATTAAGTCTTCATCGATTCAATCTACTTCCAAATGGAATTTATAATTATATTCAAGATTGGAATTGGGTCAACAATATAGACCTCTCTATATCATCCCCATTTGACGGTATATACGGTATATAAAGAATAGATATATTGAAATAGGAAAATGATGAAAACCCATTGACATATATATAATTTTTTTCAGACCTAAAAAATTGAAACTTATTTCATTGAAACATCATACGAATAAATATCAATTAACTAAAAAACGAATTACATATTCACTAATCTTACTCAAATACTACACAATTTTTAACAATGTCATTTTTTTTATATTTACGTATTGGATTTGCGACGAAAATTGCAAGTAGTGTGATAAAGAGGCGTCAATCACATGTACAATCAGAGGATCCGTCTACTAAGAATAATGATATTTCACATGGACTTTTCTGTATATTTATATACATCGTTTTTTTCTTGTTTTTATTTATATTTAGTGGACAAATGAAAAGATAAATTGCATAACTCAATAAGGATGCTCCACTCTATTCAATCTTCCAATAGTGTAAAATGTTTATACTCTTTTTAGGATAAACACAAGAATTTATAAATAAAAATAGGTATATGATTTTTATAGATAAAGATTATATCAATATTATATAATGATGAATTCACCAATCATACTTTTTATCATTCCAACCATAAATCGTTCTACATTAAAAAATACAATAGAGAGTTTAATGAATCAAACATGTCCTGAATGGAATGCATTCGTATTATTTGATGGTATAGAGAAGAATGAGATTCTGATTGATCCCCGTATAAATTATCGTTCGATAGAGAAAAAAGGTAGAGGAGTGAATCAAGCAGGAGAGGTGAGAAATATTGGGTTCAATATAGTTATTGAAGAAAAAATAGAGATACCTTGGATTGGATTTGTAGATGACGATGACACATTATCCCCTTATTATATAGAATATTTGAAAGAAGAGATTCAAAAAGAGAATAGCGACGCTGTATTATTCCGTATGAAAAGAGAGGAAGATATATTTCCTCCCATTCATTGTAAAAAGATTGAAATGTGTCAAGTTGGAATTAGTTTTGCACTTCATCGAAGAGTAATCGAACAAGGGATTCGTTTCCAATCAAGTGGTGTAGAGGATTATTTCCTATTAAATAGATTATATGAGAATTATTTTAAAATATATTTTTCATCTAAAGTGGCATATTTTGTTAAAGAAAATGCATCTACTGAAAAAATAGACATAGGAGTGGAATTTAGCATACAAAAAGAAAAGAAACCCGAAGATTTCTTATTTCATCTTCTATCACTTTCTACTATTTATCATTATTATCATAAATTTTAAATTCTAATAATACTATGAGAAGTTTGAATTATTACGATGTCAATCCGTTAATCTATACAAAATAATTTTAATTATACCTTATAAAACTTCATACATGTTCCTTTTATAACCAAATTTTTACTACCTCTGCATTTTAATGTTCAAAGTGTAAAATAAAATAACCAATTCATAAATATATACCGACTCTAAGTTTTTGATTTAGTATTGAAGACAAAGATTTTTCAACAAAAGAGGTTGTTACTCAAGAAGAACCTTATATTTCTCAATTTTTATAAAATCACCTCTATATGATGAGTTTAATGTTAGAATTGGATATGTTATAAGTAATAATTATGTACAACAAGTAGATACTGAAAAATATACCGTTCAAAACAATCAAACTTTTTTCTTTGATAATATGGAACATATAGGTTCTATAAGTTGGTATAATAGTTTATGAAAGATTCTTCAAATTATTATTGTCCTTTATATGAAATAATCGCATCAAATATTACTTCAGGAAAGGGTGTTATTTTGGAAAGAGAGAGGATGTTTCATTAACCCCTTACATAAACAGTTTATAATTATACTTAAAGAATCAATTACAATATGAGTGATTATTTAATATTATTCATGTAAAGGGTTAAGTAGTATTAGACTATTTATTTTATACATATAATTTATTATCATCTGAATAAAATACAGATGCCCAACTTCTTTCTAAATAATGAACTGTTTCTGGATTATGGTCTTTATCGACTTCATTAAGTAAACTTTGATAAAATTCAATTGGTTTACTTAAAATTGTTTTTTTAGATACAGCAAAAATAGAATTATATGTTACACAATCTATATCTTTATTTTTTAAGAAATGATTGTACCAATTACCAAATGGTCTCTTATCACTTATTAATATTTTTGCATCAGTATTTATATTTTTATTATCAGTGTTTGTTGATAAATAATTATCAATAGTAAAATTTTGTTGACTTTCGTACAAATTTTCTCTATTACAAGAAAATATATTATTATTATTATTTTCTGAAATATTATTAAAAATGTTTAATGCCTTTATTTTTTTATAATCGATAGAACTTGATCCTGGTAAAAAAATAGTAATATCAGCTAAATTATCATAATTATTTATTACATGATATAAATATGTATGAGCTTCTCTACCAACATTATCTAAATTTATAACATTTTTAATCATTTTCGTTTTTATAAAATTATTATTTGGACCTTTATTATATATTATTACTGGATATTTATTAAATGGTTCTTCATCTAACCATTCTAATTTTTCATTATAACGTGCAACAATAATTTCAATTCTATTTTGTTGAATTAAATGTTCTTTTCCAATAAAAATAATTCTATATACATATATTGCTAATATTATTAATATTATTAGTATTATTATTTTTGTTAAATTCGATAAAAAATACTTATTATTTTTTTTCATATATATATATATATATTTAATATTTTTATTTAATTTTTTATTTAATTTTTTATTAAAAAATGAAAAAAAATCGAAGTATTATAATTATAATAAATTATAATAAAAAGATAATCAAAAATGAAAAATCAATCCAATAAAGATATAGTTACTAAAGTACGTAAAGTATGTGATAGTATTATTAATGATATTCAAATTTTTAAAAAAAGGAATAATATTTCGAATATTGATAGTAATATTAGAAAACTCCGAAAAAATATTAATAAAATCAAGTTTCTAATAAAGAAATACAATAAACGAGAGTTTTCTTCAAATATTTTTGTTAATAATTTAATTGACTATCTGAATGATAAATTAACTTTTTTTAATAGGATTCTCAATACAAATATAGAAGATTTAGAAATATTTCTTAATAAAAGACTCGCTACTCTTCATAAAGAGGATGTTGAAAATAGATATGATGATATATAAATGAAATACCACAATAACTTATTATATATGTAGGTGCAGAATATAAATCACGGAATAAACATGACATTTCCTCATAATAAAAATTATAATCTATTTAGATAATATAGAATACCTAAAAATGATTATTTTCTCTAAATTCTTGAATGGTATTACATAATTTATATTTATCAGGAAAAGAATTAAAATCTTCCATTAATATTTTATTCACTTTATGCAACGCTTCTTCATCATAATAAAGACTATAATGAAGATGATCTCTAATATTTAATTTTATATTTCTATTATGTATAATATTCACAATTCCAATCTTACCGAGTATCGTTTGGAAATCTTCTTCCAAATTTTCAAATGAACCAATGTAATTAATCTTTACTTTACCTTTTTCATTGACAATACTTCTTGTTTGAGGGAGAAATACATGAATATAGTCTACATCATTGCATTTTTTACCAATATCTAAATAATTTTTAAAAGGAATCTTATATTTATTTACATGATACCAACCGGAAACAATTCTATCATATGGGTTCCGGATAAAACAAAAAGTATAATACGTATCCCACTTTTCGGGTGTCATTCCCATTTTTTTATTAATATACTTGGATGTTTTATAATAATGTAAAACACCATGAACCTTATTCTCATAATTAAGATACTTTGTTGTTCTCTTTTGATTCATACAAAATATATCGTGATCAGGGCGTCTTAAATAGTAGTTTGTGAATCCATAATATTTTTTTAAAACGAATGATACATAGGTTCCTCCTGTTTTATGAATATGGATAAAAATCGCTTTCAAATCATGATTTATACTACACATATAATTATAATGGGATATAATATTTTATTAAATAAACTTTATGAAGTAAAGGGTTAAAATATCAAAATAAAAATTGAAACAATATTATTTTGAGATTCTTATTATACTTAAACACTATTATTACATTGCAATTAAATTTAAAAAATGACAGAAATGACAGAAATGACAGAAGAAGTTCATTTTACTCATAGAACTGACACTGCTGAAAATAGAGCGTTGTTGGAAACCATCATTCCTGTTATAGGAAAGATTCTAAAAGACAATATTCAATTGATTATTGATAATATGAATCGTGTTATGCTTAATGTATACACATATGTTCAAACTTCATTACTTGATATTGAAGTATATGATTCGAGTATAGTTATTGGTTTAACTAGGCGACACTGCCTTGTAGAACCTAACAATTATATTCATCTTAAGTATGATACTCATACTAAAATTGATATATACAAGATTGAATATATCCATTCAAAGTATGTGATTATTGGATACTTAAAAAGAGACGATTGTTTTATATATTTCCCTTTTACTTATTATGAATAAGTATTCATGGCATGTCTATACATTATTTGGATTGTACTCAAGCGTAATATATTTTGAAAATGTTTATTCTTCAATAATATGAGTGATATACCTATTATAAATAAAGTCATATATGGGATATTAATATTTATTCATTATTATTTAGTTAGAGTTATTTTTATAGCATACCTATTATTTTCAAATCATTTTGAATTTGGATTGTTCATATTGGTCATTCTTTTTTTTACATTTGTATCGTACTATTTATTTGAAGTATGTATAATATCTGTCCTTGAATATAATGTAATACCAATACAAAAGAATAAAACATTTAATTTTTTTTCAGAAAAATATGAAATGTGTCCAAATATTTATATAAAAAAATCATTATTTTACTGGAAGCATCCTGTAATTATAAATATGATTGTCTCATATTTATTTGTATTATATAAAGTATATTTAATCCATTATAATATACCTGTATTTACATGGGGAAATATATTTCATCGTGGATTATTTATTAGTTATACAATTATTTCTTTTATACACATATCTATATACTTATATATAAAATTACAAAAAATAAAAGATATTGATAAGGATTCAAACGATTCGAATGATTCGAATAACAACTCAAATAAGACTTAAAGTTATATAACATATAATGTATATAAAAAATGAAATATAATTATTATAAATAACTAAATTATGACTTATGGAATGGATACAGTACTCAATGAACTTTTACCTAATATACTCATTTTTTGTAAACCGAGAGACATGTTTATGTTTCGATATGTAAATAAAAAATTTAAAGACGAAATCGAAAAGTACTATATTTGGGCTTTACAAAATAATAGAATAGAATCCCCCTATATTATAGTGGATATTATGTGTGGGAAATATAATATTGAAAGAAAAATGTATTTTAAAAATATTCATAATGGAAAAATAAAATTTGAATCTTCCAAGATCATTACTTTAAATGATTTATATATAGAATCATGTTTGAATGTGTATATTAGTCATTTTTCTCATTATTTAGAAAAAGATGTTAAAGTTGCATGTCCATTTTACAAATATAAAAAAATAGTTAGAGATATAAGAGAAGATGATTCTATTATAGACATTGAATGTGCAGATTGTCTTGGTCAGGAAGAAATGGAATATAGTGAATATCCATCCGAACAATTGCTTTATAGATATAGAACGTATTATGCAAGAGTATTCGATATTCATGGTATTGTTCTTGATATTTCAAAGTTAACAAATATGTTTATATATCGAAATTATGAGTTGTAGTATTTATACAATGCAATATATATTTATACAGTGCAATCGAATTTAATCTATAAATATTATATATATTTATAAATTGAATCACTTAATATTCTAATTAGTTTATTGTACTATCATATTCAATATCTCCATTTGACTCACTATACAACATACACACAAATTGATGATAACTTTTATCTGTTTCAAATATATTGATATTATACCCCTTTGCAATTTCTATTAATGTTTCAAACATAGTCGGTATAATATTTTTATTATAATAATACCAATCCTCAAAAGAATTCGATTTCATTTATATCTATTTTAGATATTATGTTTTTATATTGTTTATTTTCAAAACAGTTTTCTTTTTTACATCTCGATCTGTATATATAAAAAATACAGCATCTTCCGCCTTCTTTTTATTTTCTAAAAACAATTCTAATCTTTCTAATATTAATTTTTTTGTAATACTATCCTGTGTTTTTACAGTTGAATACTTTATATTTTTATTTTGATATACAAAATTCTTATCTTGATAATTATTTTTTTCAATATAATCAATTAATACATTTTCTATCATTTCTCTTTCCTCTTTGACTTTTTTTATTTTTATTTTATATTCTTCTTCCTCTTTGTCAAGTTTAACTAACTCATGAATATAACTTTTAAATTCCGGATTCATTATATTATAATATAATTAATCTCCTTAAATAGATTTAATTATCACTACTCATTGAAAGTTGTTGAAGAATATCATCTGCTTTCAATTCATTAAAGTTTGGGAATTTATGTTGATTTCGACTATTATTCCCACCGCTATTTCCACCACGAGAAACATGTGAATTATAATTTTGAACATAATCATTATCAGATGACTGTCTTGACATATTTTCATTTGATGCATGTAGTAATTTCTTTAGGGAATGAACTTCATTTAGTAAACATGCAACTAAAGTTGTCAATTTATTATGCTGCACTGCAAGTTTATTAATCTTCGTTTTACAATCTAATACTGCTTTCGTATCCATTTATATTTTCTATATATATAAAAAAGATATAAATTAAACCCATTTTATACACTCTTATACACTCTTCACTCCTAACCATAATTAGACATTCATAATTCGATTTCATACTTTTTATTCGATTTTATTTTTTTTCTATATTATTTCTCATGTGTTTCATAAGAACCAATTCGTAAAATATATTTTCATATTATTCTTAGTGATTCTATTATTATACTCACTATATTTCTTTGCATTTTTATGCTTTGATTTATCTAACTTTATCATTTTTAGTTTAGAATGATATATTTACTCTTTTTCAAAAATATTTTCCAATATAAATGTATATGTTTTCTTATGTAATAAATAATCCGAATAATTTTGTAATAAAAGATGATTATTATATGATACCCTTTGGTCATAGATGTTCTTCTGCATTAGTTTGTAAGTTTTCTAATACTCGTAAATTTTCATTACCATTTGATTGGAATATACCATTGTTTCCAAAAAAAATTCAAAAAGTATTAGAAAATAATTTTGATGATTTTATTCCGGATGTTCATAATGGTATTTTTTGTAATAAATATGATATTGCATTAGCACATTTTAATTCGAACATTGATGAAGGTATTGAAGAGTATAAAAGAAGAATTATTCGATTTAATACTATTATAAATCAATCCAAAAAAATATATTTTATTTATATGAATGAAGATTATTTATACAATGTTGATTATCGTCAGGATGAATTCAATGATAATATATTTAATGAAATGTTAGAACTTGAAAATTTCATTCAAGATAAATATAAAAATATTGATTATAATATTTTATATTTTAATTTCAAACATCATACTATACCAACAGATTCCAATATAATAAATATTGTATTACATACGACTCATTTATATGATACTGAAATAAATGCCCCATTTGATAAATTTAGAATTTTTTGTGCAAAAATATTATCAGGATTATTTAATACTCAATTAACATTCGATTGTGATATTGATACTGTTTTCAATAATTAAGTGGTATTTTACTACCTCTTGAATAATATTACAAATTGTATACATAATATATGGTTTTTAACCCTTTAAATATTTTATAATACTACTTAAAGAATCATTCACTATGTGCACGATTTTGAATATTATTCATTATTATGCTTAACTATTATATCAATGTTTTAACCCCGTATCCTGAGTAATATTCAAAATGAATCGATTCATATAAATAAAAAAATGAAAATATTTTAAAGATATAATATATATTATAATATAAATGATTATACCCATTCGTTGTTTTACCTGTAATCAAATAGTCGCCCATTTATGGGAAGAATACATTAAAAGAGTAATGATTGCATATAATGAAGATAAAATGCGTATTCAGAGAAATAAGATTCATAATATTCAAGAATTAGTAAATAAAACGGAAGAAGGAAAGATATTAGATGACCTCGGATTACATAAATATTGTTGTCGTCGTATGATATTATGTAATGTTGATTTAATAGATACTATATAATACTAATATTATCCAATATAATCCAATATAATTCTAATATAATCCAATATAATTCTAATATAATAAAGATTCAATTTTATGTTTTGGCGATTGGTCAATTGGAAAACAAATGAAAAATTTCATATCAACACCAAATCTAGGATTAAAAAGGAAATTAAATGAACATTTTAAAGTTTATAATTTAGATGAATTTAGAACATCGTTATTAAATTGTAAAACAGAAAATAAATGTGAAAATTTATATTTACCGGATAAAAAAGATGTCATCCGTAAATTACATTCAGTTCTAACGTATCAAACGGAAAATAACCGAAGTGGATGTATAAACCGTGATGAAAATTCAGTAAATAACATGATAATGTTAGTAAATTATTATTTACAACATAAAGACCGTCCAGATAAATTTAAACGTAGTTATAAATTATCTGATGGAGAAGTAAAAGATGACAACCCTAATAGTAATATTCGCGTCAAATGTCATCAAGCCTAAAAAGGTACAATTATATTTTTTTTGCTGATTCTGTCCCATTTTTCAGTGAAAAAGGTGTAATATTATAAATATCATTATATACTATTAAAAAATAATCACTAATATTTTGTTCAAATGGTAATTTTGTAAATGGATTTATATAATTGTTAATTATATTATTATATTCATTACTAGAAACATTCTCTAATTTCTTTGATAAATCACTAATATATCTATTTTTCTTAGATAATTCATCTAAATAATCAAAAATATTTGTAATAGAAACATCTTCAATTGTAAGAATACTTCGTGCATTTTGTGTACCTAGACCTAATGGATATTGAATAGTTACTTGTTTTTCAGTTGTATCCATACTTATGACTGTTTGATTTGATGAGGGTTCGACATTTTATATAATATAATTACTATCTTTATATTATTTATAATTCTTAATTTATACCCTTAATCCTTTACATAAACATTTTATAATACTACTTAAAGAATCGTACACCATGCGCACGATTTTGACTTTTATTCATGTAAAGGGTTAAAGAATACTTGTAAATTTATATCTAATATTTATCGCTCTTTCATATGGTAATAAGAATCCAAATGATAGTATAATTCTTTCTCTATCTCCTTTTACAACATCTGTAAAATGATGGTCTAATCCTGATCTGCAAACAGTATACTCTCTTTCTTTAACATCAATTTTGTGTTTTCCATATACTGGCATTCCCCCTTCATAAGGTATCTGAACATATACATTATAACGAATATGAATTAACCCATTATAATTTTTATCAACATGAGGATGTAAATTACCTCCTTCTATCATATATCCAATTTGGTCTCTTAGTATAGGTTCTTGTGGTGCATCTTCTAATTTTTCTTTTACTACGATTCTTTCTTTTATTTTATATATACATTCTGGCACATTATCTAATTCATCTAATGCTTTTTTCCATTTATTATATCCATTTACATCAAAATCTTTATAATTTTGTTTAGCGTATTCAACAACTTCCGTTTGTTCTTCTATTGACATTATAACATTATCATTCATTATATATATTAGAATATATATTAAATATTAAATTCTACTATATCACTCTTAGTAGAATTCAGTAAGTTTCTAAATTTACTTAAATAATTATTGATATTTATGGGATTTCTAAATAAAGCAGTTAATATATTTTTCATCTCATTATCTTCTAATTTTATTTTCAGTTTTGAACCTATATCTATTTCATCTACTTTTAATATATTTTCTGAAATATTTATCTTTTCTATATTATTTTCTTTATTATCAGGATCATAATATTCAATATCAAGTGGTGTATGAGAATCCCATATGTTAAACATCAGTGTCATTCTATCTTCACTGTTAACTAATGTTTCATTAAATAAATTTAAAGCTCCATGTATATTACTTCCATCAAAAGATATATGTTTTAATTTTTTAGGGAATGATAATGTAATACCATTTTTTAAATTAATTAGATTTTCTTTCATAAATTTATTTTCATTCGTACTTGTTAAAAGAGTTGGATGTATAGAATCATTTATATATGTAACAGTTGACAAGATTGGACATATTAATATATTATATGATTTCATTAGTTTTTCATCCTTATCAGAATGTAAATTATGTACTATTTTAGAATTATTATTTATTTCCTGTGATTTCCACCAAAATTCAACTTTATATCTTGTAAAATTTATATCTAAATTTAATTTTTTTAATTGAAATATAAATAATTCATATATGATTTTTTCAATTAAACTAAATTCTGTTTTTTGTGTATTTAGTAAAAAACTTTTACTATATTTTTTCTCTTTATTTTTAATAAAATTATAAATATCATTATAATATGTATTACTTATATCTATCTGATAATTTTGTAAATCGCAATCAGACTCTATTTCATGATTATAATTATATTCAGTATTATTTATTAGATGATAATTTTTCAAATAACTTATAAATCCTACTAATATATATCTTACTCCTTTTGTTATTATATTACCTGAATGAAATACTTGTCCAGAATGTAATATTAAACTACCTTTTGTATTATGTACAAGAATATCTTTCCCTTCTTCATTTATAATTGTTCCACCTCCTTCAAAATTATTTTCACTGTTTAATAATATATTAAATGAAAATGCTGAACCATCTTTATGTCTTTCTAATTTATTCTGTTCATTATCTTTATACTTGACAATAAATATATCATTACAATCTAAAAAATATTTATTTACTTTATATACACTTTCAATTAATGGAAATATATCATATACAACAATATTTTTTACTAAATTTGATATATTACTAATATTGCTTATTGGTAAATCCGTGGTTGGATAATTTTTATGTCTTGTTCTTGTCCAACCATCTTTATTTATTTCATTTATATTATTGGATGCATATTTTTCACTTTCATTAATAATAAAATCACATAGAGTATTACTCAATATATTTTTAAAAATACAGTGATTATATAAAGGATTATTATTTGTTAGTTCTATCACTATTTTTTTCCTTATCTTTATCAGATCATGATATATATATTCAGTTTCATTTATTTCTTCTTTATAATTGTCATTATCAGATATAAATAAATTTTTAATATTATTATGGCATATATCCATATTATAATATATATCCATATTATAATAATATTAAATATTATTATGTAAAAAATATACATGACTTTAATGTTCTGACAAGTTTATCATAGTAATTTTCCTTATCTTTAAAATTACTGACTAAATTTTCTTCAAATATAAATTTATCTTTTAATATGAAAACATTATTTTCATTTTTAATTAAAATTTCTATTTCTGGATGAAGTAAAGATGGATTAAATTTATTATATATACTATTATTTTTTAAATCATTTACTCTTTCACCATATACTAATTTTAAAATACATAGATTATTTATATCATTTATATCATTATGATTCATCATTTTTCTAAATCCAAATTTAATCATATCTTTATAATATTTCATTTCTTGTGTTTCTTTATCAAAATAAAAAATATCAACAATATAATCTGGAAGATTAAATAATGATGAACTATTATTTATTCTCTCATACATAAAATATGCAAGTTGATTATATATATTATATGTCCCATCAAATTTAAAATTAAGTATTTCATTCATTCTGACATAAGTATTTCTGAAAAATAATTTAATTAATTGTCTATATCCTTTTATAAAACCATAAGAGTTTTTTACATTATAATTAATACCATTCATTAATGAACCAATAAAAAATATATTATTATTATCAAAACTTTCATAATTAATTCTTATTTTTGGATATTTATTATTGATTTCTATCTTTATCTTTTCATCAAATATTGAACTATCAAATATTTTACCGGTACAATATATTATATAATCAAAAAACTTTATTGAGTTACAAAATAATATTCCATCTTCGTGATTTGACATTATAAAATATTGACCTTTATCATCCTCAATAATTACATCTTTTTCTGTTAATACCTTATTGTCTATACCATTCATACCATTTAAAAGAAATGTATCATAAAAATTCATATATTTACTTCTTATATCTCCATCATAATGTGAAATAACTGATAAATCTCTTTGTTTTCCTGTTATTAAAATATGACTACAATAATTATTTAATATATTTGATAATTCTAAAGAAGAATTTCCTAAACCAACAAGTAGAACACTCTTATTTTTAAAATGATTAAGATTATCTTCATTTTTAAAAAAATCTTTACCAAATTCAGAACAATGTTTTATATTTTTCTGATTACGAATATATTTTTTACAATCTGGAATATTCGGTTTTGATAAACCAGTTGCAATAATTACTTTATTACATGTATATATTCCTAAATCTGTTTCTATTTCATATAAAGTATTATCTTTATTTTGTAAGTTCAATGATATTCTTCTTACACATTCGTTATAATTTATTTTTAAATTAAACTTCTTTGAAAAGTCATTTAAATATCTATGATACTCATCTCCTGATGGATAATAATTATTTGAATACTCTTTAAATGAAAAGTTTTCATCATTTAGTAATGTATTCCAATCATATCTCAAATTAAAATCTTCATCTTCATTATTATTATTTTTTTTATTTATTGATAATAATTCATTACTATTTGGAAAAGTTTCATATAAAGAACCACATGTTGAGTTTCTTTCTAAAATAATATATTCTATATGATATTTTTCAAAATAATATGCCAATTGTAATCCAGCAGGTCCTGCTCCAACAATAATATTATTCATTTTTATTTTATTTTTAATCATAATAATTGTTTTAATAATAGATATTTATTTTAACTATTTATTCAGATTATAATTTTACACCAATGGAAATTTAAAACGCCTATTAGGCACAGATTAGGTATAAAAATTTGGTTATAACAAGTCGTGAAACGAGTATGAATTTTAAGAACCTACTATTCTACAATATGCTTCTGGACGTTTCCCAGTTTTAAATACTGATTTTACAATATTTAACATATTTAGAAATGCATTCTTATCTCTGTTATGGATTATTTCGCTTTTATGCTTAATAGATTGACATCTCAATAATCCATGAACAATTTCTGTTTTATTTTCTTTTTTCAATTTTGGTTTATTACTTAATCTTTCCTTGAAATATTCTAACTCTTCACAACAACAATTACATAGTTTTGAAGTGTTAAATTCATTTATTAAATATGTTT
>Ga0136644_10001136_pt1 | contig 21099 bp, 17 predicted proteins | sample C_130820_EF_Meta_FD_94780 | JGI IMG/M metagenome (GOLD analysis project Ga0136644, IMG submission 94780) | Freshwater microbial communities from Lake Croche, Canada to study carbon cycling - C_130820_EF_MetaG (v2) (version 2) | ecosystem: Environmental > Aquatic > Freshwater > Lake | place... | reverse complement strand
TAGGACGCATGATATCACTACCTACACCAGTTGACCAGAGTATGGGTATCAATCCAAAAAGACCTACCAATACGGTCATCAGTTTTGGACGCAATCTTTTTGCTGATCCCTCCATCACATATTGTCTAATAATGTAAGGGTTCAATGACATAGCATCATTGCCATGTTCGGCCACCATTTTTTCCATGGCTTCGTTTAAATAAATGGTCATCAACATAGCTGTTTCAATGGCAATTCCAAATAAGGCTATAAAACCTACAGCAACAGCAACAGAGAGATTCACCTGATAAGCATAGACCATAAATATGCCACCTACTAGTGCAAATGGAACAGTCAACATGGTTACCAATGCTTCTTTGAAAGATTGATAGGTAAAGTATAAAACCAAGAAGATGATTAAGATTACAAAAGGTAGAATCATCATCAAACTTTTCTTAGCCCTAATCTGATTTTCCCATTGACCACTCCATTCAAGAAAATAGCCTTTTGGTAATTTGAGCATCATCTTGTTTAGTTTGTCCTGTGCGTCTTGAACCGTGCTTCCTAGGTCTCGCTCGCGCACATTAAACAGCACTGTTCCACGCAACAAGGCATTTTCAGAATTTATCATGGGTGCACCGTCTGAAAGAGAAATGGTGGCTACTGCTTCTAATGGAACAGGTCCAAAATTCATGGTAGGAACTTGAATGCGTTTTAGGGATTGCAGGTTATTTCTAAAGTCTTGTCCATATCTAGCATTTACACTAAAACGCTGCCTGCCTTCAATGGTAGTAGTCAATTTCATACCCCCCAATGCACTTTCAATAACGGTATTTACTTCATCAATACTCAATCCATACCTGCCAATTTCTTCTCGTTTAATTTTAATGTCAATATATCTTCCACCTGTAATGGGTTCTACATACAAATCTTTTACTCCATCAATGCCTTCTAAATGCTGTTTAATATTTTGTGCAAACGCATAAATGCTATCTAGGTTCTGTCCATAAACTTTCAATCCCACATCCGTTCTAATACCAGTAGATAGCATATTGATTCTATTAATAATGGGTTGGGTCCATCCATTGGTAACACCGGGAATCTGCAGTTTTGCATTTAATTCATTGATAATACTATCTTTTGTTATTCCATTGCGCCATTGGCTCCTGGGTTTGAGCAGAATAATGGTTTCAATCATACTAATAGGAGAATTGTCGGTGGCCGTATTAGCCCTACCTGCTTTTCCTAAAACATGTGCCACTTCAGGTACTGAACAAATTAATTTGTCTTGTACTTGTAAAATGCGTTTGGCTTCTGAATTAGCCACATCTGGCAGGGTTACGGGCATAAAGAGCAAGCTTCCTTCATCCAATGGCGGCATAAATTCCGAACCCATTTTAGTCAGCAGAAAAATGCCTATTGCCAATGCCATCAAATTCAAGCACAAAGTAGTTTTTCTAAACTTTAAACAAAGTCTAAGAATGGGGGTATAAATCTTTTCTAAGATGCTTGTAATTGGGTTTGCCGATTCTGGTTGTAATCTCCCCTTCAAGAAAAAAGAAATCAATACAGGTGCTAAAGTAATAGCCAGTACTGCATCTACTAAGAGGATAAATGTTTTTGTCCAGGCCAAGGGATGGAACAATTTTCCTTCCATTCCTGTTAACAAAAAGACAGGCAAAAATGAAGTAACCACAATTATGGTGGAATAGAATACGCCAGGTCCAACTTGCTTAGAAGACTTTTCAATAATAGCCATTCTTTCTTCAGCTGTCAGTGGATCTTTTTGTTTTTGAAACCAATTATTCATAACGCTGATTTTTTGGATGATTGTATCTTTTCTGATTGTGCTTCACTCAAATGTCTATAAGCGTTTTCTACCATCACTATCCCGTCATCTACAACTACACCAATGGCTAAGGCAATTCCTGTTAATGACATAATATTGGAAGAGATGCCAAATGCCTGTAGAAGAATAAATCCTAGTGCAACGGAAATGGGTAATTGAATAAGGATTATTAAGGCACTGCGCCAATGAAATAAAAAGATTAGCACAATAAAGGATACAGCTATCATTTCTTCTATTAGCGTTCCTTTAACAGATTCAATGGCTTCCTGAATCAAAGTACTCCTGTCATAAGAAGTTTCAAAATGAACACCATCGGGTAAACCCTTTTCAACTTCTTTCATTTTTGCTTTTACGGCTTCAATGACTTTATTGGCATTTTCATTGTAACGCATGACCACAATGCCCCCAACCACTTCTCCTTTTCCATCTAGATCAAATATGCCAAGTCTTAAATCGCCACCCATCTGTACAGAGCCAATATCTTTTACCCTAACCGGGATGCCATTGTAATTGGCTAATGCAATATTTTCTACGTCTTCTTTATTTTTAATATAACCTAATCCTCTGATGATATAGGCCATATCGGCCATCTCAAATTTTCTTCCCCCAACATCATTGTTATTAGCTTTAACCTTGTTCATTACATCCATCAAGGAAATATTGTAATACTGTAATTTTACAGGGTCAATAACCAGTTGGTACTGTTTTTCAAACCCTCCAAAAGAAGCTACTTCAGCAACACCCGGAACGGTTTGCAGGGCTAGTTTTACGTACCAGTCCTGCAAAGCCCGTTGTTCACCTAAATCCATTTTGGGTGCATCCAAATGATACCAGAATACATGACCTACCCCAGTACCGTCGGGCCCCAAACTGGGGCTAACACCTTGTGGTAGCAAGCGCTGCGCAAAATTTAACCGCTCCATCACCCTTGTTCTTGCCCAGTAGATATCGGTATTGTCTTCAAAGATCAAATACACAAAACTCATCCCAAACATGGAGGAGCCACGGATATTTTTGATCTTAGGAATACCTTGTAAATTACTCACAAGGGGATAAGTTACTTGGTCTTCTATTACTTGTGGGCTTCTTCCCATCCACTCTGTGAAAACAATAACTTGGTTTTCACTTAAATCAGGAATGGCATCAATGGGATTCTGTCTAACCGCGTAAATACCCCAAGCAAATAGAACACCCGACAAAAGGAGTACTATTAATCTATTGCGTAGCGCTAGTTCAATTAGTTTCTGAACCATATGGTAGCTAATGTGGCCTAGGCCGATTAATGATTTGCTTTTACTTCTTTTAAAGCCATGCCGCATTTACTGCATTTTCCTGCTTTATCTGATGTAATATCAGCATGCATGGGGCATACAAAATTTGCTTTTGCAGTTTTTACTTCTTTTAATGCCATACCGCATTTGCTACATTTTCCTGCTTTAGTTGCAGTTACATCTGCGTGCATTGGGCAAACAAAACTGGCCGTTGTTTGCTTGGTTTCTTGACTTGTTTTTTTGTCTTGTGCCATTAAGCTGGTTGCCAAAAAACTGACTGCAATTACCAGCATCAATTTGAACTGTTTCATTTTGTAAATGTTTATGATGAATAAATAAGAGACATGGAAATGCCAATAGCCCAACAATATTGTTAGGCTTAATAGTGGGTTTCAATACTAAATTAGAAAACTACATACACGCAAATAGACCGGTGAACCTTGTTGGTCAGGTGGTGCATGTGGGGCATGTGCAACAACTAGTAGGTTGCTAAAAAATTTTTCAGGAACAATATAAGAAGGAGCTTGCTCAAGTTGACAATCAGTTTGGAATAACTCGTAGTGAGAGATACTTGCTTTTTGATCAGTACTGTTTTTGACAAACCTAGATTTGTCCTTGCAGCATCCGCCTTTTTTCTGTGAAACTTTCATCCCACATTTACTGCAGGTTTTACTGGTTTCTTTGCTAAAGCTAGTTTCTGCCAATTTGCCCATACAATAATGCAAATGCATCATAGCCCCAGAAGAAGTTCCCAGGTAAACAATGGCTAATATGGTTACTAATAGCTTTTTCACGCAGCAACAAAATTATTCTTATTAGTTGAAAAGCAAAGCCAAATTTTCTAAATGCTAAATTTTAAGCCTATTTACGCTCGTTTTTACCCAATTCATGAACGTAGAGGGTAATTTTTCGGGTAAATTCATCTAAGGATTCGGCAGATTGTTTAATAAAATAGAGCAGTTCAATCAGCAATTCTTGTTCTTCAAAGTATTTTTCAAAGATTTTACTAATTCCTAGAATATTGGCAACGGGTAGCCTTAATTCATGAGAAAGCATATACAATAATTCTTCCAATTCATGAATGCGCTGATTTTTTGCTTCCTCTGCAGCTTTTTTATCATTGATAAGGGTTCTCAAAGAAAAGTATTGTTGAATAGAGCCATCGGCGTCTTTGATAGGAATAATGACCGTGTCTAGCCAGTAATAGGAACCGTCCTTGGCCCTGTTCTTTAAGTCTCCTTTCCAAACCTCACTAGACTCAATGGTCTCCCACATTTCTTTGAAAAAGGAACCTGGGTGATAACCAGCGTTAACCTAATTATGGGTTTGCCCCAATAATTCTGACTTGCTATATTTAGAAATGACACAAAATTTCTGGTTGGCATAAATGATTTTACCAGATATGTCAGTTTTTGAACAGCAGATGTTTTCATCCGTAGCTTTCTGATATGCATTAAGCATTAGAATCAAATCTTCACGGCTATGCCCCTCAATATGGTAATGATTGTTCATGTTGGAACAATTTAAATAATTAGACACCGGGGTAGGTTCTAATACAAGCGATTGTATAAATCTAAAGCTAAAAACTTTTTTCAAAAAAAATTTTAACTGCTTCAAACTTTTTTAAAAGGATGTTATGGGTTTGTGAATGGGAAAATTTACGTTTAAATCAATCATTTTTACCCAGTATAATTTCAAATGCTATCCTACCAATGATGAATCATTACCTAGAAAATGGTCAGAATCACCCTAACATTAGCACATATGTCTAGGTGATTGGCAAAGTATTGTTTTTTTCTATTTATTTTGATAGCCCATGGAAAGACCCAGATCACCTTTAACTTTTAGAGACACATTGATGGTATCTTGACTTTTATTGGTAATGATCAATGCGGTGTTTTTCTCAACTTTTAGATCAACTGATTCATTGGGACCTACTAATTGGAAAGAATGTTTACCACCAGTAATGGGGGCAAAATGAACCTCAAGTTGATAATTGGAAAGGTTTTTTGCATGTACTTTAAAATTTCTGTGTTCGTTTTTACCTAGAATAAATTCTTGTTGAGGTTGGATACTGGTTACAGAGTGAAGGCTATTGAACAAAGAACAGGCGCTCAAAAAAACCAACATCAAGATAAAGAGGGTGTAATTTTTCATAATAGAGATTTAGAGCACAAAAATCAACTATCTCAAATGAGGGCAGGTATCATACAATGATTTGAGACTCTAATTAGGTCTCATATCTTCTTTTATTAGGTCTCATTAAAAAGTATAGCGTTGATCTGTATCTCGGTCGGCCCGAATAACCATTTTTTTGGAATAGGATCGCACCAATTCTGGTTGACGTTTTTTTAAATAGCTTCCAGGGTCCCAAACGCCATTTTGGTTTTGGTCTAATAGGATCCTGAGTTCGTATTCGCCGGGTCTAAATCTTTTTCTACTATAATCGGCTGCTGTTAATGGAATGGACTCCATAATCTTATTTTCCTGGATCAATTGCAAAACCGGGTGTTTGCTAAGGTCAAGATTGGTGAGCCTAAGTCTGAAACTGCCATACTCCGCTTCTTTTTTTGTAACAAAACGGGCACTATCGGCCTTGGGTAAGTTAACACCGGCAGTATCGCTAAAAGCATCTTTGGCAATGATGATTCTAAAACTAGTTTTCTCCTTCCAAGGATACTGAATGCTAAACTTGGTTTGGGTACTATCCATACTAATTTTGTAGCCAGTAATGGGTTGATAGAGGGTATCCAATAGTCGAATCTTACTACTATCCCATTGGTTGATTTTTCTATTAAAAGTCAAGACCAATGGATTCAGCAAGTCTTGTTGGCCATTGTCTAAGCTTGCTGTGTATTTTAAGCGCTTGTCTTCTGTTTTCCGCTCATTCAATTTGGCATTATTATTATTATTATTGGAACTATTACTAGATTTTTCAATCTTTTTAAATTCCTGATAGGCATAAAGGGTATCGGTTCTAGAACTGCCGCTGATCAATAAGGGAGCGTCCAAGAAAGCAAAGGTCTTGGTACTATCATCATATTTTTTGGTAAAATCATTGGGTAGTACAAAGACGTTGAAACTACCCTCTGGCAGGTACTTGAAACGAAAATTACCCTTGCCATCTAATTTGGTCATATACCTAGGTCTATTTTTTTTAATAGAACTATCTACCAGAATATTGTGCAATAAAACAATTAAAGTACTATCGGTTTTGCCGGTTTCAGCCATCATAACCGTACCCTGGTATTGGTTGCCATCAATTTGATTACCGGTAGAAAAAACATAGGTCAATTCTTTGGCCAAATTACCCTCATTTACGTCTTTGATACTATTGCCAAAATTGATGGCATAAGTAGTATTTTTTTCTAAGCTGTCTTTGAGTTTAACGGTTACGTTGCGCAGTTTGTAATCTACTAGAGGGGTATTCTTGGGGTAGGGTTGAATAACTAGGTTTTCATTCACGCCTTGCAACTCTACATACTCATCAAAGGTCAAAGTGATATTTTGAGAAATCACATTTTTGGAAGAGTCTTTTGGGTTGGCCATAATTAGCCTTGGGGCGATGGTATCTCTGGGTCCACCACCAGGAGGGATAATATTGGCGCAGGAAAAAAGCAGCATTTGACCAACTAAAAACAGCAGGGCGTTTCCCGTATTTTTCAAGTTCCATGTTATCATAGCTGCAAATATAATACCCATCAGGCCTTTTCAGACCGATGGTCCTAGAGTAAAAAGTTAATTATTCGGTTGTTTCATCATCAGGTTCCAACAATTCATGCAATGCAATGGCCATATCATTCTCTTTGACAAAATTGCACCAATGACAGTCTGATTTGCCACAACCCTTATACAATTCACGATCCTGAATTTTTTTCCAAACCGTTTTAATCTGTTGGGTAACGGTGGTGATATCTGATGGACTAATGACAATTTTCTCTTTTTTAAATTGCTTTTTCTTATCTGGTTCAATAAAATCAAATTCCGTACTCACTACTTTCCAGTTCTTCTGGTCATAATGGTCTACCAAGACTTTATAAAAAACCGCTTGACGCCAATAGTCCCCACCATTTGGTTCTTTATCATCTGGTGGCATCAATTTTTTACGCGCTTTTTCAATGTCACCAGTTTTATAATCTACTACGTTTACATTGGTACCGTCAAATTCCAATTTGTCTAGTTTACCTTTTATAGGCACAGCATCTACTACCACATTTCGGATATTTCTTTCTACAGCCACTACTTTATTCCAGCTATTCAAATAGTACTGATAATAATCTGTTAACACAATCTGGCCCTGCTCCATTCTTCTATTGAATTCTTCCTTGGTAAAGTTTTCTCTGTGCCTGTGCATATACCATTCAAAATCATCCGTAAACTCTTTCAGCTCAGGAAATTTTTCCCGCTCCTGCATTTTGCTAAAGAGTTTTTCTAAAGCATAGTGCACTGCAGAACCAAATTCAGTGGCTTCTGATTTGCCAGAAGGAACACGCACTAGGTTTTGGTAATAGAATTGCAAAGGACATTTCAAATAGTTATTTAGTGCCGTTACATTCATCACAAATTTTTCAAGCATACGGCTAACAAAATCAGCTTCCATCTTGGCAATTTCTGGAGCCAATTCGGCTTCAAAATCTAGTAATGCAAATTCACTCAATGCATCCTGCGATAGGCTTATTGATTGAATACCCAAACTATGTTGTTCCAATATTTCCGCTAGGAACATGTTAGGTTCTAATGGTTTGCCATCGTTTTTAAAACGGCTAAATGATATCTGTAACTCAAGTTCTGCTCTGGTCAAAGCCACATAAAATAGTCGGCGTAACTCTTCCTCTTCACTATGAACAGGAGTGGTGCTAAACATGGTGTCAGGTAATTGGTAACCACCGCCGGGTTTGCGTTTTTTCTCCCAATTAGACGCGTTACAACCCGCAAAAAATACTACTTCAAATTCCAATCCCTTGGAACCATGGGCCGTCATGAGGTTTACCCCCTTTTCTGTACCACTAACTTGCACCAATGGTAAGGCCAATGCTTCTTTTTCCATCAAAGAAAAAATATTGACTAGCTGCTCCAAACTCAAACTAGGATTGCGTCTGGCTTCTTCTTTGATAAACTCAAACAAACCACTCAAGACTTGTAAGTGCCAGTGTTTGTCTGGGCTCTGCATAATCCAGCCCAAGACCTTTGTTTGCTGAATTACTTGTTCTACCAGATTAATCAAACTACTGTTAGCAATGGCGGCAATTAAATTTTCAATAGCAATACTGACCAATGAAAATCCTTTTGATGGCGCTTCACTAAACAGATTTGCAGCGGGGGCATTGGCTTTTTCTCTGATCTGTTTGCGCAAATAAGTTTTGTTTGCGCCATATTTTAGATCCGCTACTTTGGCTGTGATTTCTGCAATTTCCATGGCCGGAATACCAAACCAATTAAAATGCAATATTTGAAATAACATTTCTTCCCCACCAAATGCTGTGTCCCATTCTGCTGCCAAGTATTTTAAAAATAGTATGATCTTTTGCGCCAATGGAATTTCTAATAAGTTTAGATTTCGCTTACTATAAACTGGAATCTGTTTCTCTTTGAAAAATTGGGCCAGCGCTTCTCCATATTTGTTTTCCTTATAAATGATACCAATTTTACCAGGTGCCATTCCCTTGGCCAATAAGGCTTCCACTTCTAAACAAATTCCAATCATCTCTTGGCGCATGGATTCGTATTCCTTAATCATTGGAGCATCAGTAATGCCTATTAGTTTTCCATTTGAACTAATCAGATCCTTGATCAAACCCGGCATCTGTTTGATTAGGCGTTCTTGATTTCTATCAATCAAGGTTTTGGCAATGTCTAAAATGGGTTGGGTAGATCTATAGTTATTGGTTAGTACTACTTTCACCAAGTCTTCTTCATATCTTTTGGCCAATGCTGTCATGTTCTCAACGTTGGCTCCCTGAAAACGGTAAATACTTTGGTCATCATCGCCCACCACAAACACATTGGGTTGTTCCCAATAATTAATCAGTAATTCAACAATCTTATTTTGGGTACCACTGGTATCTTGGTATTCGTCAACTAAGATGTAAAGAAATTGTTCTTGGTAGCGCATAAGTAGTGAAGCATGTTCTTCAAAGGCCTTGATAACCCAATTGATCATGTCATCAAAATCGTACCTGTTTCTATTGCGCATCAATTGTTGTAATCGGTCAAATTCATTGACTGCCGCACGCAGTTTTTCCATGCGCTCACGCTCTTCTGCAATTTTATTTTCTTTTTTATCACCAGCCTTGAATTGCTTATAGGCACGTTTGTAGACAAATTCATCGCGCGTTTCAATCTCTGATAAATAAGTGTCTATTCTTTCGTTGATATGTGCTGGTGTCCAGCCCTCTTTTTTCATATTGCTGAACAAATTTTGCAGATTGCCTATTTCATAATAGACATCACCCCTGTAGCGTTTTAGCAAATGATTTTTTGGAAAGCTGTCAATTAATTGTTTGAAGAGTTCAATGCGTTCTAGGTCAGAAACGGGATCCAAACTGGTTTTCTCAAACAAAGAAAGATTGTCTTGAATAATATTGTTGCAAAACGCATGAAAAGTGTAGATATGCACTTTGTAGGCATCGGCACCAATAAAACCAAACAAGCGTTTGCGCATGGCAACAGCGCCGGCGTCTGTATAGGTTAAACAAAGAATATTATCTGGCTGGGCATCAGTATCTAATAAAATCTTTCCTATTCTTGCCCCAAGAATCTGGGTTTTACCAGTTCCAGGCCCTGCAATAACCATTACCGGACCTTCAATGGTATCCACTGCTTTTTTCTGTTCCTTGTTTAATCCGGAATAAACTTCCATGAACCTAGCTTTTTGCTCTTCCTGATTTGCCATAGGCTAAAGATAATCAAACATCTTTGCCTTCTGATGCTTGGTCAAAATTCAAGATGCTCAAACTTTCTGGGTCAAATACTGTTATGTTAGCAAACAATTAGTATGTCCCAGACTTATTCCATCAAAACCGTTCAAAAAATTCCCGTACCACTTGAACATGCTTGGGATTTTTTTAGCAAACCGGATAACTTGAAAGACATTACCCCAAGTAATTTGGGTTTTCATATAGTGTCTAGACACCATGGCACAACCATGTATCCCGGTCAAATTATTGAATACACGGTTAAGCCCATACTTGGTATACCGCTGTACTGGATGACAGAAATAACACAAGTTACTAATCTTTCTTTCTTTATAGATGAACAAAGATTTGGGCCATATACCCTTTGGCACCACCAACACCATTTCAAAGCTATTGAAGGCGGTGTTGAAATGACCGATATTGTACACTATCGCTTGCCACTGTGGATTTTAGGAGATCTTGCAAACAGTTTATTTGTTCAAAATCAACTTCAGGGAATTTTTGACTATCGTTTTTTTGCAACAGAGCAAAAGTTTGGGAAATGGCCAGGAGGTCAAGAAAAAATTGTTCAGTTTAACCAATAGTCTATAATTGCTGCATTTTAAAATTATCTTTATTGCAAGGTGATGGTAAGAAAGCGGGAATTCCACTAAAAAGAAAACAATTCTAATTATTTGAGCTCTAAAAGCTGACTCACATTATTATTCCTGTCAACAGATGCTAAACAAATGCGCTTTCCTTGTGTGTCAGGCACTTTGGAAAGATCTAATAGGGCTGATTTATCGCTCACTATTAATTGAACCAATTGGGCATTGACAAGTTTTACCGGAATTCCCTGATCCAATATAAATATGGCAAAAGCTTTGATGGATTCGGTTCCTTTGTTCTCTAACAAAATCATTCCGCCTGGCTTTTTGGTAACAATTGGTTGATCAGGAATGGCATCGTCAATCCAAGGCATGGGTGGTACTAGTGCTGGATAGTAGTAATAGTTATTTCTCAAAGAATCGTTCCAGCCGTTGGGATTCTTCTCAAATACTTTGCTGTTGAAATAAACAGAGCCTTGTGTTGTGGGATAGTTACGAAGCAGTTCAATTTGTTTGGGCAATTCAGTAGGGTTTCTCCAAGCAGGATTGGTACCTGCCCTATAAAACCCATGACCAATAAATAATTGCTTGCCATATCTGTGTTGATTCCACCAGTCTAATAACACATCATAGTCAGCCAATTTATGACCACGTTCCCAATACAATTGAGGAACTACATAGTCAATCCAACCCTTTTCTAACCAAAGTAAAATATCCGCATAAAGGTCATCGTAATTGGTCTGACCACCCTTGGTGTCACTTCCCATGGGATCTTGGCTTTTGTTACGCCAAATACCAAATGGACTAATTCCAAATTTCACACGTGGATTAGCCTTTCTAATAGTTTGATATAACAAACTAATAATGCTGTCTACATTACTCCTTCTCCAGTTATCCTTGTTCATGCCATTGCCGTACAATTGGTAAGACGCTTGGTCAGGGAATTCTTTTCCCGCTATGCGATAGGGGTAGAAATAATCATCCATATGAATGGCGTCAATATCATACCTAGTTACAATGTCTCTGACCACTCTGGCGGTATGTTGTTGTACTTCTGGAAGGGCAGGATTGAAATATTTTTTATCGCCATAGACCAAGAACCATTCTGGGTGTAAGCGCGTTAAATGAGTGGGAGCAACCGATGAGTTTTTCATATTAAACACAGCCCTATATGGATTCATCCAAGCGTGAAACTCTAAACCACGGATATGCGTTTCTTGAATCATAAATTCAAGGGGATCATAATAGGGAACAGGAGCTTTGCCTTGTTTGCCCGTCAAAAATTCACTCCAAGGTTCTAAAGAAGATGGATATAAAGCATCGGCTGCTGGTCTTATCTGCACTACTACGGCATTCATACCGTTTTGTTGGTGCGTGTCTAACAATTTGATGAATTCAGCTTTTTGAACATCAACCGAAAGGTTTTTACTGCTAGGCCAATCAATATTATCTACTGTTGCCACCCAGACTGCTCTGAATTCATAATTGTTGGAATGCTTTACTTGGGCATTACCTGAAAATAGGCTGCCTATCAGTGCAGCACATAATACGGGAAATAGCTTCATCCCGTGAAGATAAAACCTTGTTTCAGGCAAAAATGAATTGTGGAATGATTCCTTTAAGCGGAATAGGTAATGCACATTGGTTAATGAGGAAGATTACGCAGCTTGTCTAATAAGTGGTTTAATTGCTTTGCTTCCGCTTCATTCAGTCCTTCCAAAATTTTATCTGTATCCTCGTTCCGATTATCTAGTTCTTGTAATAAAAACAAGCCCGGATCTGTAATTCTAATATCTACCAAGCGTTTATCCGATTCACAAATGGTCTTTTCTACCAAGTTTTTTTTTACTAAACGGTCTACAATTCGGCTTGTATCGCTCATTTTGTCAAGCATGCGATCCCTAATTTGAAGGGTACTCAAGGGTCTTTTACTGCCTCTTAAAATGCGTAGTATATTAAATTGTTGGTTAGTAATGTCATAATCATCCAATAGATGCTTGAATCTTTCTATAAACCAATTGGCAGTGAAGATGATGTTTACTCCCGCCTTCTGGTGCTCATTACGAAAATTCTGTGTTTGTATTTCTTTGTCTATACCCATGGTAATCATTGGTCCAGATTAGTGTTCAGGACACAATTCTAACTGTAAAGTTACTGGCATCATTGCCAGGGAACCTTGATTTAAGGCATAATTGGATATGACATTTATCAGCTAATCTTCCCACACAGTCAAGCCTTCACTGCAATTGGCGCAAATATCAATATGTTTTCTGCTATTGCTGAGTTCTTTCCTAAACTGGTGGTAATTGACATTGTTCCAAGTTTCTTTAAAACTCTGGGTATTCAAATTTCCCAATTGGTGCATAGCGTCTTTGTCAAAACAGCAAGGAACAACCAAACCATCCCAGGTAATGACGTTGGCGTGCCAGAGCTTCCAACAATGATTCTTCAAACCACTTTTTACCTTTCTTTTGCCATCCTTTCCCATTTTATACCGGCTGTATTTATCAATACTAGGCACCAAATTGTTTGGATCGTTCTCGTAATCATAGACTTGTGCTGTTTTAAACCGCACTTGGTCTACACCAATGGAAGCTCCCAATGCCCTGATTTCATGAATCTGGTGTTCATTGGGTTTTACTACTAAAAACTGGAAAAAAACAAAAGGGGTTTTGCTATTCAGGGCTTTTTTCCATTTGACAATATTCCTAGCCCCTTCCAATACTTTTTCCAGTTTACCCCCTATTCTATATTGTTCATAAACATCTTGACTGGTCCCGTCTATAGAGATAATTAAACGATCTAGACCACTTTCTACCGTTTGTTTGGCTTTCTCATCCGTTAAATAATGGGCATTGGTAGAAGTGGCCGTATAAATACCTTTATCATGAGCATATTTAACCATGGTCAAAAAGTCTGGATTCAAATAGGGTTCACCCTGAAAATAGAAAATTAGGTACAATAGCTCTTTGTGTATCTGGTCAATGGTCTGTTTGAAAAAACTACTTTCTAACATTCCTGTTGGTCTGCTAAATTCTCTAAGACCGCTTGGGCATTCCGGGCAACGTAAGTTGCATGAGGTAGTTGGTTCAAATGAAATACTGATGGGATACCCCCATTGAACTGGATTCCCAGTTAATTTGGTTATTTGAAAGCTGGAATACACTTTCAAAGCATTCCAAAAACGCTTGAAAGTTAGCTTTTTCATCAAATTCAGGCTGTCATTCCAATTAAAATATGCCATACACTGTAAAAATAGGATTGTGTAGCCAAGAAAGCAGCAATAACAAGTATTAGTATCTGTTTTTTAAAAATTGTAGGTTTTTCTAATTACAATATCAAAGTTGGAACAAGGTTATTCGTTAAAACTTGTAACTTGCATTCGTTTATTACTTGTTCACCTATTAGGCATAAAACTTAAACAAGCAGTTATTCAATGGTCCCCCTAAGGCCAAATTTGTTTCACTTTTTAATTTTTATTCATGACCCACTTTCATGATGCCACCGATTGTCAATCTTGCAATCAACGTTTCACCTCCGTTTTTTGTAAGGCCAAACAGGAATTTATAGCAGAAATCAACGAACAAAAAGTTTGCAATGTTTACAAGAAAGGGCAAACCTTATTTAATGAGGGTTCCTATCCTTTTGGAGTCTATTGTATCAATGAGGGGAAGGTAAAATTGTCTCACTTAGGAGATGATGGAAAAGAACAAATTATACGCTTGTTACGCGGGGGCGATGTATTAGGTTATAGAGCCCTATTAAGTGGAGAAAGATATAGCGCCAGTGCCATTGTTCTAGAAGACACACAGGTTTGTTTTATTCCAAAAGAATTATTTCTCAGTGTACTTAAAAATGACGCTGGGCTTGCGTTTGAGATGATGAAGCTACTCAGTGACGAGCTCCATAAAGCAGAAGTAAAACTGACACACTTAGCACAGAAACCCATTAGAGAAAGATTGGCTGAGACCTTATTATTCATTAAGGAAACCTATGGTTTTGAAGCTGATGGTATAACCCTTAATGTACGCCTGTCTAGAGAAGAAATTGCCAACTTAGTAGGAACAGCTACCGAATCTACTATCCGTTTATTGAGTGAGTTTAAAAAAGACGGTATGGTAGAATTAGAAGGTAAAAAAATCAAGATTCTCCGCCAAAAAGAGCTAATTAGAACGGCAAATTTGCAGGATTAATAATTGCAAAAGTCTTATAAACACTACATAAAACATGACAAAAATCATGTTGCTAGTTGAGTACTGTCATTTAGGTTCCCATTGCAGGATTCTATCTTGCAATCAAATTAGGAATCATGTTACTCAATCAGTCCGACACATTTTCCAATGAGCTTTTAAGCCCAGACGGATTGTGCGTTCTCATTCAGAGGGAGTATCACCCCTCTATTAATGCATCTTGCAGGAAAGTTGAGGACTTTCTACTGTCTAATCATTTTGGTAGGGATCTATCTATTCCATCCTCTGAATTGATTCATTTGGTTTTTATGAAATTGGCCGATGAAATCCGGCATTTTTTTCTTAAAGAATCCGGCATCATTTTTCCAGCTATTCAAAAAAGTGTCAAGCAGCATAAGGAAAAAGATCAAAAAGAAAAGCCACATATAGTTCATTTGCAAAATCCGGTTTTAGAAACCATACACCAACGTCAACAGGTAATTGTGAACCTGCTTCAAAAATTGAGACATCTATTGGGAGATTACAATATTCAACCAGATTGGCATAAAGACTGGAAAGATTGTGTGAATGAAATGTTTCTGTTAGAAACTAAGATTTATCAATGGATTCATATTGAGGGAAGTTTACTCTATCCAAAATTATCAAGTAAGCACCATAATTGATTTAATGCTAAACAAGCTTTAGCTATTCCTTAAAATTCAGTAAATAAAAGACATGCCACACCCCACTGTAAAGCATGAACAGGTTGTGAATTGCTACCACTGCGGAGAAGATTGCCTTGATCAGCCAATTGTGGCTCAAGACAAATCTTTTTGTTGTAATGGTTGCAAAATGGTTTATGAGATTCTCAATCAAACCGGAATGTGTGATTATTATGAACTTAGTAATAACCCAGGTACCAGCCAAAAAATCAGTGTTAGAGAAGACAAGTTTGCCTTTTTAGACAATGCCAAAATTCAAGCTTCCCTTTTGAGCTTTACCAATGATACAGAAACCCATGTTAACTTCTACATGCCTCAAATGCACTGTAGTAGCTGTCTTTGGTTATTAGAAAATTTGCATCGTTTGAACCCAGCAGTCATTGCTTCAAAAGTAAATTTTGAAAGAAAGGAAACCGATATTGTTTTTGATCACCAACGCATTTCTATGCGCCAATTGGCAGAACTATTGGCCTCTATTGGATACGAACCCTATATCAGTTTTAATGATTTGAAAAAACAAAAGCCGGGGCTCAACATGCAGAAAGTGTACAAGCTAGGTGTGGCAGGTTTTTGTTTTGCCAATATCATGCTCTTTAGTTTTCCGGAATACTTAGGCATAGATGCACAAGAAAAGTATTTGATGACCCTGTTTAGATACATGAACATCTTACTTAGTTTGCCCGTCTTTTTTTATTGTACTTCTGAGTTTTATATCAGTGCCTGGAAGAGCTTGAAACACGGTTTTTTAAATATTGATGCACCTATTGTACTAGCAGTAGTAGTGGCATTTGCACGTAGTTTGTATGAAGTGTTTACAGGAACAGGTGCTGGATATTTTGACTCTATGAGTGGCATTGTTTTCTTTATGTTAATTGGCAGGGTTTTACAAGACAAAACCTATCAATCATTAAGTTTTGAGAGGGATTATACAGCCTACTTTCCTATTGCAGTTTCAAGAATCAAAGATGGCATAGAATCCTCTGTGGCATTGCCCGATATAGCTTTGAATGACACCCTCTTGATCCACCACCAAGAATTGATTCCAGCCGATGGAATCCTTACCATGGGCAAGGCTTTGATAGACTATAGCTTTGTAACAGGAGAGTCCCTGCCAGTGGAAAAAGAGATGGGAGAAATTGTGTATGCGGGTGGCAAACAAATAGGCGGGAATTTGGAACTTTTGGTAATCAAGGACGTAGCTCAGAGTTACCTAACAAAATTGTGGAATCGTTCAGAGTTGCAAGAAAATAGAAAAGACAATGAGCGTTCTTTTGTTCACCTGTTAAGTAGATACTTTACTTGGATCTTATTTAGCATCGCTTTTATGGCAGGAGTTTATTGGGGAATCAAAGATTCCTCCAAAGTAGGACAGGTAATAACCTCTGTTCTCATTGTGGCTTGTCCTTGTTCTCTCTTATTGAGCAATACTTTTACCAATGGGAATGTTTTGCGCAAGTTGGGTAGAAACCATTTTTACTTAAGAAATGCAGAAACCATTGAAGACATTGCCAAAGTGGATCATATTGTTTTTGATAAAACCGGTACCCTAACAACGGGTAGGTACCAAGACATTCAGTATGAGGGCAAGGAACTTGACTTAGAAACCAAGGCTAAAATTGCCGCCCTTGCCAGTCAATCACTACATCCCATGAGCAAAGCCATTGCCCAATGGGCTATCATTGAACATGGGTCAAATTATCAGGTGTCTGGTTTTGAAGAAATTCCCGGTAAGGGCGTTCAGGCCAAAGTAGGAGATAGTTTGTTGCAATTGGGTTCGGCACTTTTTGTAACCAATGCACCAATTGGCGCCAATTTGCAATCTGCTGTGCACCTAGCAATAGACGGGGAACAGCTTGGGCGTTTTAGTTTTAGAAATCATTACAGAGATCAGGTTCCAGCCTTGCTAAAACAATTGAGTAAGATGGGATATCCTATCACCATCTTAAGTGGTGACAATGCAGGTGAAAAAACCTATTTGCAATCCTTATTGGGTGCCAATGCTACCATTCTCTTTCACCAAAAACCAGAAGACAAGCTTGATGCGATTAAAAAAATCCAGTCAGAGGGTCATAAGGTAATGATGGTGGGCGATGGTTTAAATGACGCTGGTGCTTTGCGTCAAGCCAATGTTGGATTGGCCATTTCTGAGAATAGCGCCCAATTTACACCAGCTAGTGACGTGATTATGGATGCGAATAGGTTGCCAAACTTGTACAAGTATATTCAATTGTGTAAATGGAACAAGATTTTAGTGGTAGCAGCTTTTATCATATCTATCCTATACAATCTTGTTGGAGAGGGTTTTGCGGTTCAGGGTTTGTTATCACCCATGGTGGCTGCTATTTTAATGCCTGCAAGTAGTATGAGTATTTTACTAGTTGCATTTGGCGCTGGCAACTTAGTGGCTTGGAAATTAGGTTTAAACAAGGGGCTTTAATGGCAGTCATTGTTTAAACATGCTGACAAATTCATGATAAATATCATTTATCGTATTGAGTTATATCATGGTATAGCTTTTTCACTGCCCATAATTTTACATCAAACACAGCATCCCACTATGAGTGTCATTCTAATTCTTCTGTTAGCTAGTATCTCTGTTGCCGCTCTCTTTCTTGGGGCCTTTCTATGGAGTGTAAAAACCGGTCAGTACAATGACCAAATTAGCCCGCCTTTAAGGATTTTACTTGAAACACCCATCAGTCCCGAACCAACCATTCAACAAGAGCCCCTAGATAGCAATAATACCCTTCATCATACGCAACCAACCACTAAAACCACAAACTGATCCACATGCAAGTAGAAAAGTTCTATTATGACAACCGGACGGTCAAAAACTTCGCATTCGCAACCATCCTTTGGGGTGTAGTTGGAATGATTGCGGGTTTATTGATTGCTGTTCAAATTTACCTCCCGGCTGCCAACTTTGGCCTGCCCTTTACCACTTTTGGTAGGGTTAGACCAGTACACACGAATGCGGTAATTTTTGCATTTGTAGGCAACGGAATTTTTATGGGAGTCTATTACTCTCTTCAACGACTATGTAAGGCGCGAATGTTCAGTGACTTGCTGAGTAAGATCCATTTTTGGGGCTGGCAGTTTATCATTGTCTGTGCAGCGTTAACATTGCTTACAGGTTATACTACAGGTAAAGAATACGCAGAATTAGAATGGCCCATTGATATCCTGATTACTTTAATCTGGGTTGTATTTGGGATTAACATGTTTGGTACTATTCTCAAAAGAAGAGAGAGTCATTTATACGTAGCCATCTGGTTCTACATTGCTACCTGGATTACAGTTGCCATGTTGCATATTGTAAACAGTTTTGAAATTCCTTTTAGCTTCTTAAAAAGTTACAGCTTTTACGCTGGGGTTCAAGACGCCTTGGTTCAATGGTGGTATGGTCACAACGCGGTGGCCTTCTTCCTAACTACTCCTTATTTGGGAATCATGTATTATTTTTTACCCAAAGCGGCAAATAGACCGGTGTATTCCTATAGACTTTCTATTATCCATTTTTGGGCGCTGATCTTTCTTTATATCTGGGCTGGCCCTCACCACTTACTATATACTGCTTTGCCAGATTGGGCTCAGAGTTTGGGAATGGTGTTTAGTGTAATGCTGATTGCACCATCTTGGGGCGGTATGCTCAATGGACTTTTTACACTCCGTGGCGCCTGGGACAAAGTAAGAGAAGATCCTATTTTAAAATTCATGGTGGTAGCCATTACCTGTTATGGGATGAGCACATTTGAAGGCCCATTACTCAGTATCAAGAGTATCAATGCCATTACGCACTTTACTGACTGGACTATTGCACACGTACACGTTGGTGCATTGGGTTGGAATGGTTTCTTAACATTTGCTATTCTCTATTATCTAATTCCCAAATTATACAATACGCCTTTGTATTCTAAGAAATTAGCAACAACACATTTTTGGATTGGAACCATTGCCATTGTTTTGTATGCCATTCCAATGTATTGGGCTGGATTTACACAAGCATTAATGTGGAAACAATTTACAGAAGAAGGAACTTTAAAATTTCAATTCTTAGAAACGGTTACGCACATTATCCCTATGTATGTTACACGCAGTGTAGGTGGATTGCTCTACCTAGTAGGTGTGTTTGTCATGGTTTATAATATTTATAAAACGGTAAAATCCGGTTCATTGGTTGCAGAAGAAGGTGCTGAAGCTCCTGCACTGGCCAAGGGCGATGAAGTAGAAACCCATGGCAAACAATACTGGCACAGATGGATTGAAAGAAGACCCATTCAAATGCTGGTATTCTCTCTAGTAGCAGTAGCTATTGGCGGTATTCTAGAATTAGTGCCTACCTTCTTAATCAAGAGCAATATTCCAACCATAGCGGCTGTTAAACCTTACACTCCTCTAGAATTACAGGGAAGGGATATTTATATCCGAGAAGGTTGTTATCTCTGCCACTCACAAATGATTCGTCCTTTCCGTGATGAGGTTGCTAGGTATGGTGAATACAGCAAGGCAGGAGAATTTGTATACGACCATCCATTTCAATGGGGTAGTAAACGCACGGGTCCAGATTTAGCTCGTATTGGTGGCAAATATCCAGATAGCTGGCATTATAACCACATGCTTGAACCACAGAGTATGAGTCCGGGATCCATCATGCCTTCATATGGTTGGTTGTTTGATAATAAAATTGACACTGCTATAACTGGTGCAAAAATTAGGGCCATGCAAACCCTTGGTGTTCCTTATCCTGAAGGATATGATAAAATAGCTAACCAAGATCTAATGCAACAGGCTAATCTAATTAGAATCAACTTAAAAATTGAGAAATTAATTACACCAGCAGATGCTGAAATTGTTGCCATGATTGCCTACCTGCAAAGGATGGGAACAGATATTAAACTAGCTGCAAAACCTGCAACTACAGCATCAAAATAAACAGATTGGCGGCTGCTAAAATCAGCCGCCAATTAAAAAAATGATAGTATGAAGTTTATTAATTACTTAGAAAAAATAACAGGAGTGGACATATTTGGATTGACCTCTCTCTGCATTTTTTTTAGCTTTTTTGTCCTAGTTCTTTTATGGATGTATAAAGCAGATAAAAAAATGCTAGATAAGATTAATCATCTGCCACTTGACAATTAAGTACCTCTTAAAACTACTGATATGTTTAAAAATCGTTTCTCCATAGCTCATTGGGTCAAGGCGATTCTGATAGTTGTGATTTCTATCGGACTTGGCTCTAACGATGCATTTGCGGCTGGCCCACCTAAAGCGTCGGAATTATCCAACCCTTTAGCACAAGTATTGTTAGTAATAATAGTGGGATTATTATTAGCCATTGGTCTTTTGGCCAATGTGATACTTGGGGCCGCGCAAATGTATTTGCAAAGATTTAAAGATGAAAGCAAGCGTTCTGATGCTGCTGGTAAAACCTTAGCAGTTATCTTGTTTTGTTTGGTTAGTACTGCATTGTTTGCAGCTGATGCACCAGCGGCAGATGCGGTGTCAGCTCCAGCCGAAACAACTATTGCTGGTCTTGGTCTATTCTCTTTTTATGCGTTGATTACTGTGATTTTTCTGGAACTATTGATTTTATTGGTTTTATTGG
>Ga0136644_10001134_pt1 | contig 21113 bp, 28 predicted proteins | sample C_130820_EF_Meta_FD_94780 | JGI IMG/M metagenome (GOLD analysis project Ga0136644, IMG submission 94780) | Freshwater microbial communities from Lake Croche, Canada to study carbon cycling - C_130820_EF_MetaG (v2) (version 2) | ecosystem: Environmental > Aquatic > Freshwater > Lake | place... | reverse complement strand
CTGCATCTTCGCGCTCGTGCTCAGCGCGTCGACGTGACGCGTTCCGAGCCGGGCGGCGCCGCCGCCGAGCGCCTCCAAAGGATGCTCGCGGTGTCGGGCGACGTCGGCATGCTGGCGGAGGAGAACGCGCAGCGCCTCGTCAGCATCTTCTGCGAGGCGGCCATGGCGTGCCTCGGCAGCCTCCGGGAGGTCGTGGCCGCTCGCGGCGGCGCCGCGGCGTACTACGCGCGCGGCCTGACCTACATGCGCCAGTGGCCCGTGGACACGCTCAACGAGGAGGTGGCGCGCATCGAGGCACAGTACCCCGAGGCGCAGGCCCTGCACAAGTACGTAGTGATCTGCGCGCTGGCCGAGGCCTCCTCGAGCCAGTCCGTGGCCAACCTCGGCATACCGCCTCTGGCCGAGACGTACCACGCCTTCCTCAAGCGAGTCGTGGCGTCGCCGGACGTGCAGCGCGTGCCCGAGTTCCTGGACTCGCCCATGCTGCAGCGCCGCGTCGTGTTCCTCGACGCCTTCCGCAACGCCTTCCACGACGCCGCGCGCCGCTCGCTCTGCGCCCGGCGCGCCACGGAGGGGCCGCCCGAGAAGCGGCGCGAGGGCTCCGCGGCCTCCGCCGCGGGGGGCGACGCGGCGTCCTCGGCGCCGCCGCGCAGCCGGCTCGGCGAGGCCGTGGCCGCGGCCAGCGCCAAGTCCGTCGTGCTGCTGGACTCGCCCGCCTTCTTCGAGGAGCCCGCCGAGCCGCCCGAGGCGGAGAAAAAATGAAGCTGGCGCTGGCGCTGGCGCTGGCGCTGGCGCTGGTGCTGGTGCTGGCGCGCCCCCGGCTTCGACGCGTGGAGGGCCTCGCGCTCGTGGGCGAAGCGGCGAGCCTGCCTGCCCAGCGCAGCGCCGAGGAGTGTTTCCGCTCCGGCCGGCGCTGGCTCGGCGCCGGGTACGTCGGCTGCACCTTCACGGAGGGCGCGCCGGAGGACTACAACTGCAGACTCTACAGCTCCATCACCGGCGCCTACGCCAGCCCCGCGTCGAAGGCGCTGCTGCTGGGGTGACAGAGCGGCAGCGGCGCGGCCGGCACCGGCGCGGGCGCGGCGGCCACGACGGCCGGGAAGAGCAGGGCGTGCTTCCACTTGGGCCTCAGGTTGCCTTCGATGGTCAGCGCGTAGGCCGGTGCGGTCTGGTACGCGGCCTTGCGCGGCGCGTAGTAGGGATCCGTCTCCAGCACGGGCAGCCCCGCGTCCGTGCGCCAGTGGTTGGGCGAGGGCTGCAGGTAGTACCCGGCGTCGCCCGCAAAGTTGAAGACGTAGGTGTCCAGGCCCGTGCACTCGGTCTCCAGGATCAACAGCGACCGCTGGAAGCCCAGGCTGGGGTAGAAGTTGGTCAGGAGCACCAAGTCGCCCGGCGCCACGACGAGGCGATTCGCGGCCCCGGCGGCGACGGCGGGCTCGTCGCCGTCGTTGAAGACCGCGCGATTCACCCACGAGACGTAGAGCGGCTCGCAGAGGCCGTTGGTCAGCTCCAGGAGCGGGGAGACGCACGGCGCCCCCACCGCGACCTGTCCGTTGGAGTAGATCACCCCGTTCACGTAGGCCTCCATGCTTTCTAAGGGCCCACGAAAAGATCCGCCACGGACCCGTCCCGCTCGGAGGCCTCCAGCTCGTCGGCGCCCGGCGCGGCCTCGGGCGCGGCCTCGGGCGCGGCCTCGGGCGCGGCCTCGGGCGCGGCGGCCTCGGGCGCGACGGCGTCCGGCGCGGGCTCGGCCGCGGGCGGCGACCGGCGCAGGTGCACCGGCGGGCCCTGCCTCCAGCGCGACTGGAGAGGCATGCGAAGGGCAAGCATTTGCCTGTAGGCGCACCCCTAGCCTCGAGTCGTACGACCGCGCGTCACGCGAGGCGAGCGGCTGCGCTGCGCCCCCAGCGGCTTGGGGCGCTTCTCCTGCGCCTCGCGCAGGAGCGACACGAGCGTCTCGGCGCGGCGCTGCTCGCTGGCCGTCCTTTTTTTCGACGCCTCGCAGCTGCGCTCCGCGGCGTCCACGCACTTCTTCAGCAGCTTGGCATACTGCCCTTCCGACACCGTGCCGAGGTTCGTCGTCGGCGTCTTGCGACGAGGCGACGCCGCTCGCGGCATGCTCCTTTCCACCACCCTCACAGGAAGAAGGTGTGCGAGAGAGGGCCGGACGCGCGGCGGGGCAGCTGCGGCGTCAGCGCGTCCTCGACGACCTCCAGGAAGGTGTGCGAGAGAGGGCCGGACCGGCAGCGGTGCAGCTGCGGCGTCAGCGCGTCCTCGACAACCTCCAGGAAGGTGTTGCGCGTCTCCAGACGCACCTGCAGCGGAGGGAGCACGGCGGAGCGCCAGATGGGCGGGTTCAGGGAACTGCGGCGCTGCGCCGCCTTGAGCAGGCGGCTGGCCGCGGCCAGGTCCGCGAGGTCGAGCTCCGCCGAGCGCGCCTGCGCCGCCGCGCCCTGTAGCGCCGCCTCGCACTCGCGGAGGCGGCGCCGCGCCCCCGCGGCGCGCGCCTCCGCCTCCTCCAGCGCCGCCTCGCACTCGCCGAGGCGGCTCCACGACCCCGCGGCGCGCGCCTCCGCCTCCTCCAGCGCCCTCGAGGTGGCGCTGGCCGCGTGCGCCAGCGCCGCGGGCTTCTCGCCCGCCTCGCACGACTCGCCCGCCTCGCACGACTCGCCCGCCTCGCACGACTCGCCCGCCTCGCACGACTCGCAGGACTCCTCGCCGGGCTCCTCGCCGGGCTCCTCGCCAAGCTCCTCGCCGGGCTCCTTGCCGGGCTCCTCGCAGGGCTCCCCGCCGGGCTCCTCGCAGCGCGCCGCGTCCTTCACGCGGCGACGGTCCTTGCAGAGCTTCTTGATGCGGGCGCGGGCGCGGGCCGCGGACTGGCGGCGCCGCGCGGCCTCCGCCTCCAGCCGCCGCACCTCGCTGAGCCGCCGCTCGGCGATCTGCTTCAGCGCGGCGTCGACCACGAGCGTGTAGTAGACCTGCGCGAGCCGCGAGTACCGCACTTCCTCGCCCATGACCTTCGAGGTGCCGTCGGCAGTGCAGGCGCGCAGGATGCGCAGCCGCTCCAGCTGCGTCTTCGCCGCGTGCTGCAGCATCACCTCCGCGATGGCCTCGTCGTTCTCGATGACGAACTCCTCGGGCACGAAGACCGTGTCTTGATCGAAGAAGGTCTTGGGCACGTGGCAGGCCACGCGCTCGGCCTGCAGCGAGTCCACGCTCCGACCCTCCTTCTGGCACAGCGGCACCTCGCGCATCCTCATGCTCAGCTCGTTGGCCCGTATGAACATCATCACGTCGAGGCACCGCAGGCTGCTGACGACGCGGCGGGTCTCATGCGAGGCGGCGCGCCAGAAGGAGCAAAGCTCCTCCTTCTCCTCGCGAGATGGCCAGCGACGACTCTGCGGCGCCATGGGAGCTGCAGCAGTGGAGGCTCAGGGGCTGTGCCTACGACCACGACGGGCCCTGTGACGGGCCGCGCTGCGCCCGGTGCTACAAGTACGCCTGCGCCGGCTGCGGCGAGCGGAGCAACCGAATGATGTCGTGCGGCTTCTGTCACTGGAACAGACCCGACCAGTCCGGCGCAGACAGGTCGGAACAGGGAGCGAAGGACGCCGTCGTCGCGAACACCAGCCCATCGAAGGGGTCCTGCTCGGCCCGCCCCGAGGCGTCGTAGTCCGCGCGCCGGCGCTCGTCGCACAGCACGTCGCAGGCGGCGTTGATCTCCTGAGCGCGCGGCAGCAGCGCGCCGCCGTGCCGGTCAGGGTGCACCTCCGCGCGCAGGCGCCGCGCCGCGCGGCGCACCTCCTCCATGCTGGCGCCCGGCGCCACGCCCAGCAGCCCGTAGAGGTCGTCCATTTCCCTGCAGGCGGCGGGCGCGCCAGGGAAACGCATGGCCACACACGTACGCGTCCGCAAGTTCGACCCCGAGACCATCAAGAACCACCGCATCATGCTCCTGGTCGGCAGGCGAGGCAGCGGCAAAAGCACGCTCCTCGCGGACCTGCTGTACCGCCTGCGAGACCGCTTCGACTTCTGCCTCGCCATGTGCCCCACCATGGAGAGCGCCAACATGCTCAGGGGCTGCATGCCTGCCAGCTGTGTCTACGACCGCTTCAGCGCCGCCAAGCTGGAGCTCCTCATCAGCACCGCGCGCGAGCTGGCGGCACAAGGCAAGGAGAAGAACTTCCTCATCGTGCTCGACGACTGCCTCTTCGAACGGGGCATCACGAGATCCACGGCCTTCAGGTTCCTGTTCCTAAACGGACGACATATTCGCGTGAGTTGCATCTGTCTTTTACAATATTGCGTGGATTTGCCCCCAGACCTTAGAGCGAACGTGGACTATGTCTTTTCAATGCGCGAACCTATGCTCACGAATCGCATCAAGCTCTGGAAGAATTTCTTCGGGTGCTTCTCGTCCGCGGAGGACTTTTCGAGCTGCCTAGAACGCTGCACGCAGAATTACGAATGCATGCTGATGGACGCGACTTCGAACGGCAGTGGTGTCGCGGACTGCATTTTCTGGTACAAGGCGTCGAAGGACCTGCCCCCCTTTCAGCTGGGACTGCGCCTCTATTACACTCTCACCGAGCGGTATCGGCGCGTTGAGGGGTCCACACCAAGTGCGGAGGAACAAGAATCAGGACCCTCGAAGAAAAAGCCCACCTTCGTCGTGCACAAGGAGGATGGATCTGATGAAGATCGCTAACTGTTTCGTGTCGCATGGGGACTTCTTCTTGACCTACGACGAGGAGGATGACTCCGACGTCCGCTGGGAAGCGTCGCCTTTACTACCGCTACTTCCGTACAGAAAGCTCCTCACCTCCTCACACAGCCGCTCCTGTGCATCGCACACCTCAGTGCCCGGGTGCTTCTTCCGGTACAGCTTCCTGTTGTCACCATTCTTCACGATCCTGACGAGGCGCTGCTGCGAAAGCTCGCCGGCGCGGAACTTGACGAGCTCCTGCTCCGCCTCGGACTTCATGCGAAGCGCCACCGTCTTCCTCATCTTCTCGCGCACGGCCTCCAACTCTTCCGGGGTCCTCGCTTTCCTCGAGGCGCTGATCTTCGCCCCTTTGACCGCTCGCTCCTCCGCCGTCTTGCTCGCGATCGTCGCCTTGTACTTCTCCACGATGGCCCGCTTCTCGTCCTCGGTCTTGGCGGCACGGGTGGCCCGGCTCTTCTTGATCATCTCCGCTTTGGCCTCCTCCGTCCGCCTCGCGATGGCCGCGTGGATCCGCTGGATCTTCAAGGCCCTCTGTTCGGGCGTCCTCGCTGCGAGCCTGGCCATGCGGCGCTCGTGCTCCGCTCTCTTCTGTTCCGGAGACTTCCGGGCGTGCGCGGCCGTGATGTTCGCGACCCAGCGCTCCCGCTGCCGCATCCTGCTCGCCACGATCCGCTGTTGCCAGAGACGACGCTCCTCCGACGTCTTCGCAGCGCGGGTCGCCTTCATTTTGGCTGTCCGCAACGCCTTGGCCTCGGGCGTCTCGTTCATCCGACTAAGGCGGAGCTTGGCCAACCACGCGGCGGGGCAGCGGCTCCGGAGTATCTTGTGCCAGATGGCCCTCCGCTGCTCCGGCGTCCGCTGCCCCAGGGTGTCTTGGCGCTTCGCCTCGATCGCAGCGAGCTCCTGGGGAGTCTTCTGCTCCCAGGTGCGAGCCCTCTTCGATCGGATCGCCGCCCGCTCCTCGTCCGGCTTGGCGGCCCAGGTCGCCCTCTGCTTTGCGACGATCTCGGCCAGCTCCTCGTCGGACTTGGTGGCCCAGGTCGCCCGCTGCTTGGCGAGGATCTCGGCCATCTCCTCGTCCGTCTTGGCGGCCCAGGCCTCCTTGCAGTGCGAACTCGCCACGCGGCTCGCGGCCTCGTACACGGAGGCGAGGAAGAGCTGCTCGCCCATGAAGGATCGCCCGGCACACTCGGCTGCGCGCTGCAGCACCTCGAAGACGCCGTCGACAGAGCGGATCCACTCGCATGGATAAAAGATCACGGGCAGCTCGCCGGTCACCATCATCCTGTGGAGGTGCGGGCTGCCGCGAAAGAAGAACGCGGCGGCCGAGCCGCTCACGACGCAGCGCCCCTCCTCGATAAGGCACAACACCTTGTCGACGTAGGGGTCGAAGAGCTTCCACATGCACTGCCGCTCGCGCACCACGTGCTTCACGAGGGCCCGGCCGCGGCTGTCGTGCGGCACGTCCTCGGCGTCCCAGAGCGGCACGTCGCGGAAGCCGTAAGGGACGAGGCAGCGCAGCGTCTCCGACGTGCGGGACACGTGGCGCTCCGCTCGCCGGGCGTGCGTGAAGACGGCCACCTCTCCGTCCTGGAGGGCGTCCAGCGCTGCGAAGGCGCGCGAGGTCCTCTCCGCGAAGCCCGGCGGCTCCGTCCAGGCGAAACGATGAGCCCCCATGGCTGCGATCGAGAAAGGAGATGCATGTAGTGCGTGCGGCCGGGGACGGAAACTGCTTCTATCATGCTCTGCTCACGGCTCTTTGGATGCGGGGCTCGTGGCCACATGCTCCAGTATCAAAGGCGCCAGTGGCGTTTTCGAGTGAGGACGTCAACGAAATCAAAGCCTTGCTCCGGAAGACCTTGGCAGAGCAACCTGAAGACGCGCAGGAGCGTCACAGGAGCTTGAGCGAAGAGGACAGCGAGCCCCTCGATGTGCGCCTGCAGCCTGATGCCGAGGGTTGGGCCGAAGAATCGGAGATCATCCTGACATCTCTGGCCCTTCGACACCCGATCTGCATCCTGTCGAGGTTCGACTCTTCCGACTCCTGGCTGTGCTATCGACGAGGCGATGTCACGCACCTTCACCTTCCTCCAACGGACCCCATGGCACTCCTACTTTTTCACACTGGCAATCATTACGACGCCCTGATCAACGACGCCGCCGAACCGCGCCCCCCAGAAAAAGCCTCAAAAGCTGCGTCGGTCGGCCGGAGGAGGCACATCGGCTACCCCCCCGGCAGCAGGTCGGAGTTCGACAGGAGGCACGCGGCCATCGGGGTCGGCGCCGTGGGCCTGGCGCTGGGGCTCGCCGTGCTGCTACGGCGACGGGCGCCATAGGACGCCGCCGCCCGGCAGCAGCCGGGTCGAGATGGGACCTTGGTAGCAGACGGACTCGTGGTCGTCGAGGCAGCGGTCGCAGTCGCGGCAGCTGAAGCGCAGGTACGGCGTGGAGCTGCGCATCTTGTCCCCGACGGAGAAGTAGCGCGCCGCGCCCACGGGGCGCAGCAGGCACAGCGGGCAGCGGCGCACGCTGCCGAGGCGCACGTCGCGGCGCCGGCGGCGCACGAAGTCGAGGCGCGCCAGGCCGCCGTCGAAGCCCTGCAGCTCCGAGAGGTTGATGCAGAGCCGCGTCACGAAGGCGTGGAAGCCCTTAACGTCGTTGATGACCCGGTTCATCCAGGCCTGCTGCCGGAGGCGGCGCCAGCCGCGCTGCAGGACGGCCGCGGCCAGGTCGCGGCGCAGCGCGGCGCGGAGCGCGCGCTCCGCGCCCGCCAGGCGCGCGCGCTCGCGCGTCGTCAGGAAGGCGGCCGCCAGCTCCATGCTCGAGCCTGGAGCGCGGGGGCGCAAGGCAAAACATGGCGGCGCCGCGCTGCCGCTCCCTCCTCCGTGACGCGCGGCTCCTGGGCGCGCCCGAGCCCGACGCGGAGCGGGTCTCGCCGGAGGCGTGGCGCGGCGTCGTCGACGGCGTCTACTGCATCGTCGCCGCGTCGAATCGGAACCGCTGGCCCTCGCTGGCCGCGGCGCTCCGGGGCGCCGGGCTCCTGGACGCCACGCGCCTCGTCTACAACGAGGCGCGCTGCGCCTGCGACGACGCCTCGCAGGTCTCGGACCCCGTGCTGGCGCTGCGCTGCTCGCACCTGGCCGCGCTCGAGGCGGCGCGCGCGGCGGGCCACCGGCGCGCGCTGGTGCTGGAGGACGACGTCTACTTCGACCTGGACGCGCTGCCCGCGAGCCTCGCGGCGCTCACGGCCTTCTACGCCGGGCCCGGCGCCGAGGCGCTGCCGCTGCTGCACCTGGGGGGCGTCTACCTCTCCGCCGCGGCCGCGGCGCCGCGCGTGCTGCGCGGCCGCGCCGTGCAGCTGCACGCCTACGTCGCGCTGCCCTTCCACGCCGCGTGGCGCGACATCGAGGCCTCGCCCAAGGTGGCCATGGACCTGGCCACGTCCACGGTGACCGAGGCCTTCCTGCTGCACCCGGCCGTGGCCTTCCAGCGCCCCTTCGTGGGCCAGGCCGCGAGCTGGCCCCTGCACGAGCTCGCGCCCTTCGAGCGCTCGGCGACGCGCGCCATGCTGGGCCTCGGCATCGGGAACTGCTGGGAGCGGTGCAGCCGCGCGGTGAACGCCGCCACCGCGTTCATGGGCTCGATACACGCGGCAGTCGGGCTGGCCCTGGCGCTCGTCGTGGTCGCTCTCTGCGTGGCGACGCGTCTAAAATCTCTGTGACTTTCCCCGAACCCCCATATTTCGTTTTAGCCACTCTGCGTCAAGACGCGGGCCGCCGCGCCCGTGTCGGGATGAAAATCTTACCATGCCTCGCCTCATGGGCGTCTTCATGGTCAAGCAGGAGGCCAGGATCATCGAGCGCTGCCTCGCGGCCGCCGCGCCCTTCGTGGACGCCTTCCTCGTGGCCGACACCGGCTCCAGCGACGAGACCGTGGCGCTCGCCGAGGCCTACTGCGCGGCCGCGGGGAGCCCCCTGCGCGTGTCGCACCACGCCTGGCGCAACTTCGGGCACAACCGCACGCTCTCCTTCGAGGCCGCGTGCGCCTACGCCGAGGAGCTGCAGTGGAGCCCCGGCGACAGCTACGCGCTCGTGCTGGACGCAGACATGAAGCTGCAGGGCGACCCGGCGGCGCTGCGGCGCCTCCTGGCCGAGCGGCCCGCGGGAGCGCAGCTGCAGCAGAAGTCGGGCGTCATGGAGTGGTTCAACACGCGGCTCATGCGCTTGGACCTGCCGTGGCGCTGCGTGGGCGTCACGCACGAGTTCTGGGGCGGCGCCGAGCCGCTTGCCACGGTGGCCCCGGCGGCCGCGCGCATCGACGACCTGGGCGACGGCGGCTGCAAGGCGGACAAGTTCGAGCGCGACCTGCGCCTCCTCCTCGAGGGCCTCGAGGCCGAGCCCGGCAACGAGCGCTACCTCTTCTACCTGGCGCAGACCTACCACTGCCTGAACCGCCCCGCCGAGGCCATCCGCGCCTACGAGCGCCGCATCGCGGCCGGCGGGTGGGTCGAGGAGCGCTGGTACTCGCACTTCATGATCGCCACGAACTACCTCAAGCTCAACCGGCCCTACGACGCCGAGCTCTGGGCGCAGCGCGCGCTGGCGCTGGAGCCGCAGCGGGCCGAGGCGCTCATGGCGCTCGTGACGCACTTCCGCAGCAACTCCGAGCCCTTCAAGGCCTGGCACTATCTCCTCAAGTGCGAGGCCATGCCCCTGCCGACGGAGCCCAAGCTCTTCCTGGAGACGGACTGCTACGGCCACCGCGCCGCCTACGAGCGCACGCTGCTGCACTGGTACGTCAAGGAGGACCGCACGGCGGGCGCGCTCGCCTGCCTCAGCTACGAGGGCCCCGCGGAGCACGCCGTCATGGGCAACGTCGGCTACTACGCGCCGCAGCTCGACGGCCGCCGGCAGCGGCTGCACTTCCCCGTGGACCCGGGCTTCTTCTCCAGCAGCGTGGCCGTCAACGCCGACCGCGAGCTCTGCGTGCGCGCCGTCAGCTACTTCATCACGGAGGGCGGCAGCTACAGCCTGCCCCTGGGCCACCTCACGACCGTCAACTACGCCGCGCGCTGGGACCCTGAGGCGCTGGCCTTCGCGGACTTCAGGCGGCTCGTCGAGGACCCGGCCTGCGCCGAGCGCTGGCGCCGGCCGGACCAGATCCAGGGCCTGGAGGACGTGCGGCTCTGCGGCAGCGCCTTCACGGCCACGACGCGCGAGTTCTCCTACTGCGGCGCCAACCGCGTGGTGCACGGCAGCTTCCCGGCCATGACCTTCCGGCCCGTGCGCCCGCCCTCCGAGACGGAGTGCGAGAAGAACTGGCTGCCGCTGGACGAGCGGCGCGTCATCTACGGCTGGCACCCCTTCGTCGTGGGCGAGGTCCGCGCGCCCGAGGACGACGGCCCGGCCGCCTTCGCGGAGACGCTGCGCCACGCCACGCCGCGCTGGATGCGGCACCTGCGCGGCTCCGCGCCGCCCTTCCGCCTCGGCGACGAGCTCTGGGCCCTCACGCACTTCGTCGGGCCGCACGCGCCGCGTCACTACCTGCACGTCTTCGTGGTGCTCGACGCCGCGACGCTGCAGCCCAGGGCGCACGGCGCGCCCTTCCACTTCGCGCACGTCGGCATCGAGTACTGCCTCGGCGCGCACGCCTGGCCCGACGGCCTCGCGCGCGAGGTGCAGCTCTTCTACTCCGTCTGGGATCGCGAGAGCTGGGTCTGCTCCGTCCCCGCGGCGCAGCTCCGCGCCTCGCTGCGGCCGCTCTAGGGCGGCTGCGCGCAGACCCGGCCGGCCCCGCAGGGGAAGTAGGACCTCGCGCACGCGCACGAGAAGTCGTCGCCGCACCCGAGCCCCGTGAAGTCCGGCAAGCAGGTCCCGTCCGCGAGGCAGAGGCCGCCCGAGGAGCCACGGGGCTGCGCCAGCTGCGTGCACGTGACGACCACCTGCAGCCCGGCATTCCACTCGAGGCTGGCGGCTTCGTCCGGCCCGCACCAGGGGATCGAGACCGGGGCCTGGTCGCCGCACTGCGCCGAGGCCTGGCCCTGCGCGTCCCTGCGGACCAGCGTGGAGTCGAAGGGCGGTTTCGCAGTCTGCGTCGGAGTGACGAGCACCGGGCACGAGCCGTCGACGGCGGACAGTTGCCAGTGCGCGTTCTCGGACGCGTCGCACACGTACTGTCTGGTCTGTGCCCGTTCGGACAGCGCCGCCGCAGGCAGCGCGTGCCGGAAGTCAGCGCAGCTCATTTGCACGGCCGGCCGGCGCGCTGGTAAACTATACGCACGCGGCCCGAGCCTCCTCTTCGTTTTCCACGAAGAAGGTGGGGACCGTCGGGGGCAGCAGCCCGAAGAGCCACTCGGCCCAGGGCCGCAGCGCCGCCGTCACCACGACGGCCGAGCACCGCTGCCGCGCGCCGCAGCGCGAGCGCAGGTCGCGCGCGAAGGCCAGGATCTCCGGGAGGTACCGCGCGAGATTCAGCGGCGGGTCCCGCAGGTCGCAGACCATCGCGAAGGACGGCGAGGCGGGCACGGCCTCGGCCAGGTAGTCCAGAACCCTGCGCAACGAGGCCTCGGAGAGGTCGCAGTCGCCGGGGCTCACGAAGAAGACGTCGTTCGGCTCGCGCACGCAGGCGACCATCGCTCTTTTGGAGGGGCGGCGCTACGGCTTCCAATTGAGCGTGCGGAAGACGCTCAGGAAGATCGGGATGACGATCAGGGCGATGAGGATGGTCACGACGAGGCCCAGGTGCGAGAAGATCCAGGTCAGGAAATTGAAAGCGGGCCTCGTCGCGTCATCCACGAAATGATAGAGACCGCACGTCCAGTCGCACGCGTGCCAGATGTAGTTCCACCCTCCGTTCGGTTCGGAAGTGCTGCATGGACCCGCCTGCCGCGGTAGATTGCACCTAGTGTTTAAATTCGGGCAATTATCGTAGACCTTGTCGTCATCAATTATTCTGTTACATGGCTGATAAATTGTAGTGCCCGCGCTCATGCACGTGCATTCTTCCTGGGTTTTTAGCATCTCATCATCGTCTGCAAAGGTACATACAAGTGCACCCACAGCTTGGTTGGGCTGCTGCACTTGGCAAGTAGACAAGGCTCGTTCGACGCCTCCGACTGCATTTCCCGTGAAGATAGCCGCCAAAATCGCAGCAGTACCTCCTCCCGCAAATTTTGCGATGAATTTTGCCCACTCTTTGGCTTCCTTGGAGGTCGCTTTTTTGATGAAGTCATCCCTCGCGGTCGCGGCAAGCATTTGGCTGAAATCGGTTTGAAGGGCTTCGTTCGCCTTGAGGTTTTCATCCACGGTTTTGGCATTGTCCCATGCGTGAGAGTTCAGTTTGTTGTTGTAGAGATCCAGGGCGGACTTAGCGTTGTTGATGCGGCGGTTGTTGTCGTTTTGAATCAAGATTCTACACAAGGAACTGTTTCCACATGTGTTCAAAACGTCACTTAACTTATCAGTGGCTCTCCAGTTTGCCCTTGCGTTGTCATACAACGCCTTTTCCGTTTGGTAGTCCGGACTTTCGCTGGCAGTTTTTTCTGCCTGGGCTCGATCGCGAGAAAACTCTTCTTCCCGCGCATCTCGTTCTTTGCCGATCGCTTCTCTGGATTCGGCGCTTCCCATCGATCTTCTTTATCCTCTCAAGGATTTCACGGCGTCTTCGATGCTGCTGATACGATCGGATAACGCATCGCTGCGCTTCACGATGGTGAAGAGAGCCACCACCGTTGTCATGATCCCCACGATGACATTGATCGCAAGCTTCACGTAGAAGCCGATTTTTTTCTTCATCAGAGCTTCGTTGGAAAATATCACCGAGGACTGATAAGTAGACAGCATAGTCCGTATATCGCTTTCATCAATAACGGTTTTATCTAAGGCTTTCAAATTGGCGTTCATCGTGTCGATTTCATCATTTAGATGTTTCTGCGTGTCGCAGAGATTCTTTGCCAGGTCTCCCGCTCCAGCCGTTTTCGCGACGGCATCTGCGGCTGCTCCAGCGACCTGAAAGCCCAATACCCCTCCGAGAAACTCGAAGAAGGCCGCAGCCATGATCCTTTTAATGGTAATGCGTGACGACGAAATACAGAATGACGGCCACGAAAAAGAGATTGACGCCCAGTATAATTATGTTTTCCTTCACGGGTTCCAGGCCCCAGTCCATTTTAGCCTGGATGATAGCTGGCAGTTCTTCCACGAGCTTTTTGATGTCTTCCGCCATGTTTCCGACCACATCCGTGATCCGCGATTGCCACTGGTCTGTCATGGCTTGAAGTTTCGCTCTGGCGTCCTCGATATCGTTTTTCATTCGGGTTTCGGCACTGGGCTGGCAATTCGACCATTTGCCTACGGGGCACCCACCCCACGTAGTCGACTGAAAGGACGGACCGAAGAAGGGCATGAGGGTTCCGAATGACAAGAGGTTGCCCCACGCGTCCGCTCTGATCTCCGCTGCCAGCTTGCCTTGATCGTCGCACATTTTTCTTTCCCTGGATGCGCGACCCCTTCACCGGAGCTCGTAGAGGTACAGCGCCTCGTTCAGCGCGGACAGCATCTCGTCGCGCAGCGTGAGCAGGTCCGTGTCGCCCGGCGCGAGCGCCTTCGGCAGCTCCTCGCGCAGGAAGTCCGCGTAGCGCCGCAGCCGATCGCTCGCGCCTTCGTCCTGCAGCTCCGGGATCTTCACCGCGAAGCCCGCGCCGCCGTAGTCCTGGCGCCCATAGCGCCCGGCGAAGGACTCGACGAAGGCGTCGATGGCCGGCTCCAGGCGCTTCAGGAGCTTGTCCGTGGCCTTGTGGCGGGCGTAGGAGCGCGTCTGCCAGTGGTAGAGCTTCAGCGTGTCCCGCAAGGAGAAGAAGAAGCGGAGGAGCTCCTCGCCCTGGCTCATTTCTGTAATCGGGACGAGGCTTCATTGCGGGCCCGGACCTGGCGTCCAGGACGGCCCGTGCTCGACGCCCTTCCACAGCGGCCCCGGGGCGGGGGGCAGCGACGGGTGCTGCGCGTCGTAGGCGACCCAGAAGTCGCTGGCGGGCAGCGTGCGGTACACGCCGCGATCCGCCGCCAGGCCGCCCCACGCGAAGGGCAGCAGCGGCAGCCCGGCGCCGTCCTGGCGGCCCGGGCACGTCGAGAACTCGTCGCAGTTGCCGGCGAAGTCGCCCTTGGGGCCCATGCAGACGCAGACTCCGGCCATGCTTTGTTCTGGACGGAGACAAAAAACGCGCATATGGCAGGCCCTCAGCCGCAGCCCGGCCTCCAGCGCAGGAAGGCGGGCAGGCCCAGGAGCAGCGCGGCCAGCACGGCCAGGTCGACGCCGCCGACCAGCCGCTTCGTCTGGGGCTTCCAGGCCGCGTAGTGCTTTCGGTACTCGGCCGGCTTCAGCGCTCCGTAGAAGCCGTAGAGGAAGGTGGGCTTCAGCAGGTTCTGGCGGCAGTCGCAGAGGTGGTCGTACCAGGCGATGGCCAGGTAGGTGAAGTAGAGGATGCCGGCCAGGACCCACTTGTTCTTGGGCGGCGCGAACCAGTAGAAGAGCGCCAGGCCCACGGAGCCGTAGATGCACTTCAGGTTGAAGGCGATGTCGTCGCCCCAGGGCGTATGCACCGCGCCCTCCATTTTTAAAAGCATGCGCTGCGCGCACCCGGTCGAGGTGCTGCTGCGCCCCTCGACGCGGCCCGGGAAGAAGTACGACGCGGTCCTCGCGGGCGCGTCCGGGCGCGCCAAGACCGTGAGCTTCGGCGCGCGCGGCATGAGCGACTACACGCTCCACGGCGACGCCGAGCGCAAGGAGCGATACCTGACGCGGCACCGGCGCCGCGAGCACTGGGCAGACGCCGAGACGCCCGGCTTCTGGAGCCGCTGGCTCCTCTGGAACAAACCGAGCCTGGACGCATCGAAGAAAGACGTCGAACGCCGCTTTTGCCTCCGCATCAAGTCCCAAAGGTCCTAATACTGTCCGGGCGCGCATGGACGGCTGCGCCGCGGCGCGGCGCGCCTGCAGGCCCGCGGCCGTGAGCTCGTCGTCGCGCACGGGCTGCGCGCGGTCCAGGTACAGGCTGTCTGAAAACTAATATGATGCAACTACATGGTCGCGGCGCGCGTCAGTGCACTAGGCAACGCGCCTCTGGCCTCCGATGGTCCTCGGACGCGCTGCAGCACCGTCACGATCACGGAGTGCGCGTCCATCGGGGACGTCGGCGGCGTTCTCCTCAAAGAAAGCGCCATGACAGCTTCTTGCTACCGCTGTCGCGCCGAGTGCGCGAACGACGTCGAGCGGTTCCTGCTGCACCTGCAGCATCTCGGAGTGCCGCCCATCGACTCCAGCCTCATGGAATGCGAGGCGCTTCGTCCCGATGTGGTATGGAGCTTCGAGAGCGCCCTGCCGCATCGAGTGCTCCAGGTCCTGATGCGTGATGCACGGCAGGACTGGCACGTCATGGCGGAGACGCTGCAGCCGCAGGAACTCTACACCGGCAACCGCTCGTACGAGGCTCTGGAGATCCCGCGGAGCCCGTGAGCTCCGCCGCGTTCACCCTCTCGGCCCGCCGACCACGGCTTCCATTGGGCTGCGACGTTCTCGAGCCCTTCCGAAAATGTGCGATCATCCCCTGGATGGCACGAGCATCTGGTCCCCGAACTACGGCACGCACCCGTCCTGCACTGGCCCCGTCTTCGACCACGCGCACGACACGGCGCGCATGTGCGCCGGCGACCCCACGAGCCTGGACGTCGACCTGACGCGCCTGGTCGGCAGCACCACGAGCTGCCCACACTACGGCACCTCGTGCGCCTTCGACGTCGCCAAGGTCAAGAAGATCAGCTTCGACGTCGAGATGCGCAACTGCGGAGACGTCTGGGCGTGCCCTCTGTGGATGAGCCCGGAGCACTGGCGCGCCCCACAGCACCAGAGCGGCGAGATCGACTTCGTGGAGAACTGCAAGGGGGCTCTCAACCTCTCCTTCGGCGAGGCGCCCCAGTACTTCTCGCAGTGGCCGGGCCGGAGCGCCGCGCAGCTGAGGCGGCAGCACGTGGAGCTCGACTTCCTCGACGACGGCTCCGTCCGGCCGACCATGACGGACGCGCAGACGGGCCAGGCCGTCGCGGGGCTGCACCTCACCGGCGGCCAGAGCTACCAAGCCCAGACCTCTAAGAACTGGAAGGACAACCCCTTCCATCTCATCAGCGACATCTGGAACGGCAACAGCGGCGACGCCGGCTACGCGGCCTGCCAGGGGCGCACCGTCCCCGACTCCAAGTGCGGCTACACCGTGCGGAACATCAAGATCGCCTCGAAGACGGGCATTGCGCTCTTCTCGGGCGTCTGCGCCGCCCTCAACCCATGAGCGTCAGCGCTGTATGGGCTGCGCGCGTGCTCTCCATGGCCTCTTTTTTTTGCGATCTGCATGCGACGGCGAGTCTGTGCTAGCTTAACAGCTCCTGTGCTCTCAAACGCGCTTCGTAACGAGCCAGCGCCTTACGGCGCCTCTTGTCTGCGGCCTTCTCCGCCCTGAGGTGTTTCGCGAGGGCCTTCTCGATGTCCGGAATCGGGTCGTACAGAACCGCCTCGTCCTTCGTCTTGGCGGCCAGGAAAGCCGGAGCGGCTTCCTTCAAGAACGCCTCTTTGCTCTCCTTCTCCCTGCGCAACGCCTGTGGGGAAGGCTTCTTGACGCGGCGGGCCTTCTGCGATTTCGAAGGGGGCAGACTCGACGACACCTCGTTCGTGCGCCCGACCGACGGAGCTGCGAAGGACGTTGCGAGCGCGCCTCCAGCCCTGCGCTGGAGGCGGATCTCTCTGGCTCTCTGGTTGGAGGCTTCGACGGCGGCGGTGAGATCTTCGGAGGTAGGTCCCGAGGGCGTCGGGGGCTCCTGCTTGTCGAGCTCCTGCTTGTCGAGCTCCTGGGTTTCGCGGGGCCCCCCTGCCGGCACTCGGAGCTGCTTGCGCCTCACACCCCAGGTGGGCGAGCACGGAGCGTTCGTGGGGCCCTTGATAAGATCGGGTCGTTCCCTCAAGATACGACTCACCTGCTTTTTGGACACGCCGCAGAGGTTGGCGAAGTCACGCACACAGAACAAGGCCGCGTCTTCCTTGTAACCCTGTAGCACCCACATGCCACGGCCTTCGAAGCTGAAGTACTTCAAGAGGTCGTCGGAGTCGTCGTGTTGAGGACCCGCCATTCCCAGAGCCCTTCGGAGCTCCAACGGAACGATGCGCATCAAGAGATCCAGTCCGGGCTCCGTGATGTGAACCGCTCTCATGCCTGGCATCCAACGGGCGGCAGCGAGGACGTCCGTCTGCCATGAGCGCTGTCCGTAATTCAGCAGGTTCATGAAGACATCCCGAGTCATGGGATCTCCGTAGACGCAGCACTCACCCTTCTCCAGAGAAGCCGACAGCACCTGGATGAGGAGCGTCGCGTCGTAGACGGGCGGATCGGCGTCGTAGGCGCGACGCCATTGGATGGGAAAGCCTCGATACGTCTTCTCGTACCAGAGCCAGTCCACGTCACCCGCTCGCTCCGGCGAAGGCGGTATTGCCATCGCCATGAGCTGCAAGTCTTCCAAGGGGAGGAGGCCCTCCTTGTAATGGGCACTCCCGGTGAGTTTCGAGCGGAGCGACTCTGGAAAACGTTCCATGAAGGCATCGATGATGCGCATCTCCTTCGCGGTGGGCGGGGGTATGGAAGCTACCTGATTCATGTCCTCGACTACGCTTCCGAGCCGAATCTGGCGATGCGAACAGGGTTGCTGGCCGGACTCCCTCACGAACGGCAACCCCGGCTCTCTTTTTGCCTGCATGGAGCTGCACAAAGCAGGCCACATGTCGCTGCAGGAGCTGGTGCCTCTGCTGCAGTCCCTCGGCCTCGCGGACAGCGCCTTCTCTCTCCTGCACAAGGAGTTCGGCGGCAAGGACCCGGCGCGCACGGTCCAGATCCTGCGCGCGCTGCAGGCCGACCCGACGGCCAGATCGCCGCTGGCGCGGAGCGGCGAGCTGCGTCCCGTCGAGCACTGTCTCGCGGAGCCATGAAGCAAGCGCGCCGACCTGCCGCGAGACCAGAGGCGCTGCTGGCGAGGCGCGCGCGCGCGCGGTGCACCGGAGGCGCTAGCCGAGACGCGTCGAGGCGGTCCCAGCCGCTCGATCGAATCACCTTTTATCCCTCGCGGCGGCTGTCAGAGCGCGCCATAGGTCGCCTCGAACTGCCTAAAAGCCTTCGCATATTCCGCAAGCAGCCACATCACGAAGAACAGCTGATTGACGCCCGTCGCCGACTTCGCGGCGACGCAGAGGGCGATGCGCTGTGCTGCGCTGAAGCAGTGGTACCAGAGCTCGGGGCGGAGCTGCTCGCAGACGCCGGCCGAGAAGAAGACCTCGGCCCCGGCGAGTTCGTTCTTCAGCGACTTCGGGAGGAGATCGGCCACGGCCAGGCACCGCAGCACGTCGTAGAACATGGCCTCTCCGATGGCACGGCGGTAATTGTCGAGGTCACGGCAGGTGCTCATCACCTGGGCGCACTCCTCGCGGACCTCTTCTCGGCAGAAGGCGGTGACCCAAGTGTAGAAGAACATCTGGACGCAGACAGTGAGGCTCTCGTCGCTTCTCGGCTTCGCGCGGAGAAAGCCTCCCAAAAGAGCAAGGGCGAGCGTCGGCTTCACCTGCGAGTGCTCCTGTGCCTGACAGCGGTCGCGGAGCTGCCGCGCTGCCGCCAGCGCCTCCCATCCCGGCGCGTCCAGGCACCTGGCGTACCACTCGCCAAGTAGCATCGCGTTGAGCTTCGTGATCCACTTCTCACGCCTCCAGCCGCCGCCGGCAGCCTCCGGGCCTCCGCACCGCTCCCGGAGCGCCATGATCTCCTGCGCCACTTGCCGCTGCGGCGAGCCCGGGTGCAGCTGCACGCGCTGCGAGGCCACGCCGGCCTCGACGAGCCACAGCAGCTTGTGGATGCAGAAGAGCTCCGAGATGCGGGCGCGGAAGCTGTGCCGCCCCCGTTTCGCCAGGTGTCGCTCGGCGATCTGGAAGAAGAGGGTCGCGTAGTCCGCCGCGGTCATGTCCATGGCCTTCAGGAAGCTGAGCGGAGCAGGGCCGCCGGGACGGAGCGGCTCCAGGCAGAAGCTCTCGAGCGTCGCGACGCCGTCGAACGCCATGGCGCGCGCCGGAGGAAGGCTAAGAACGCTCGCAGCCGAGGCGCGCGCGCGCCGGAGGAAGGCTAAGAACACTCGCAGCCGAGGCGCGCACGCTCTTTCGTTTTCCGAGTGTTCCGTCGCTGCGATCTACCTCAAGGTCCGTGCTAGAAGCAGCCTCAGCCCGTCTTCCTTCATGGCCGACAGCATCGCCGCCCATCGCTCCGGCGCGACGTGGCCGGCGAGGTTCCTCGACCTCTCCAGCGGACACTGCACGCACTGCTCGTCGAAGAGGAGCGCCTGCAGTTCCAGCTGCGTCCTTCGGTCCGCTCCTCGAAGGCACTGCGCCGCGTGCGAGGAGGCCTCCCGACGACTCACCCGGCTCGCCGCGGGCCGGAGCGCCGCGGGGCTGACCGCATCGTGCCGCCAGTCGAAGTTGCCGTAGTACATGAAGAGCGCGCACAGGAGGTCGTCCGTCCGCTCGGCCGTCGCCGGCCTCCCCTGCGACGCGACGGGCCGGCGGAAGGCGCCGGCCCAGGCCCTCCGTCGGCAGTCCAGGACCCAGGCCTCGGCCGCGTCGGCGGCCGCGGCCGCGTCCTCGCAGAACTGCAGGTTCGGCAGGCGGCAGTCGCCGACCTCCGCCGTCTGCATGAAGAAGAGGGCCATCACGGCCAGGCCGTAGTTGCTCATCCACCCGGCGAAGGCGCCGGCCATGCCACGGGCCCGCGCCCAGTCCTTGAGGCGCACCGCCAGCGCCCTGTACTCCGGGCTGGCGTCCATGTACGCGGCGAGGAGCTCGGAGTTGCGGAGCGCCAGGAAGTTCCGCATCGAGATCTCCACGCGGGAGGCGCCTCGGGCCGCGGGCACGAAGAAGGGGCCGCAGGGATCGATGGAGGCCTGGTCGTCGCCCCCGACGTCGACGCTCACCACGGGCACGCGGCCCGACTGGATGCGCGCCGCGCGGTGGCCGGCCAGGGAGAGCGCGCCGACGACGAAGGCCCTGAGCTTCTCGTCCTCCGCCGCGTCGACGTCCCAGAGCTCCTCGTCCACCAGCGTCAGGTCCGCGTCGGAGCTCTCCGTCACGGCGCCCGTCTTCCGAGAGCCGTACTGCAGGCACCGGAAGCGCCGGCCGAGGCAGCGGAAGGCGGCCTCTTCCGCCAGGGCCGCCACTTCGGCGGCGGCGCCCCGCAGGCCGCCCTGCGCCTGCGCGTAGGCGCGCAGCCACGGCGGCCAAGCCGGAGGCGCGCCCGTCGGCTGCCAGACGGCCTTCGCGCGGTCCACCAGGCTCGCCAGCAGGAGGATCTCGTCCCGCTCGATCTTCAGCGCCTCCTCCTGGAGCATCGGCGACGCGCGTCGGACGCCGAAGGCCTCGGGCGCCTCCTCGTCGTGCTTCCAGCCCGGGCCCGCGCGCCAGCGGAGGCGCGCCCTCAGCGCTCCGTCCGGCGGGGCGAGGAAGAGCTCCTCCAGGGCTTCGGCGCACCGCTGGGCCTGGCGCTCCCCGTCGGTCGCCGCCACGACGACGTCCGTGGCCGTCACGCGGAAGCGCCCTTCGGCCGCCAGGAGGTCCCGCAGGTTGCGCAGCAGCACCTTCGGCGCAGGGCTCGCCCGGAGGTTGAGGAAGAGGTGGGCCGTGGGCTTCTCGGTCTTGCTGCTGAAGTGCAGCTGCGTCATCCAGAGGTTCCCGACGCTCGGCAAGAACGCCCGGCCGCCCCAGAGCGGCAGGCCATGCGACGTGAGCCGGGCGCAGACCACCTCCCGCTCGGACACGAGGGCGCCGCAGACGACGACGAGCTGGCAGCCATCGGGGACGGCGGGAGCTGCCATGGCGCTTCGAGGTAGCTAGACTGCATCGGGCGGGCGCTCGGGGCGATCACATGGGCACGCGCACCCCGTCGGCGCTCCAGGGGTCGCCGCGCGCCGCGCTGGCTCGCGGCTCCGCGCGGGGGTGCAGCTTCCCGGCCGCGCGGTTGTAGAAGATGACGCTGTACTTCGTGCCGCCCGTGACCGGCTCGTTCCAGTGCAGCGCTCGCCCGTCGAAGGCGCGCAGCACGCCCGGCTCGTCGAGGCGGCGGCCGTCCTCCGTCACGAGCGCTCCGCCCTCGAAGCGGCCCAGGAAGAGCGCCAGGGACGGCCCGGCGTTGCCGGCGTCGCGGTGCGGGTGCAGCACAGGTTACGGTTCACGGTGACGAAGTCGAAGACGAGGCCCGGGGGCAGCACGGCCTGGCACGCGTCGTACACGGGGCCGCTGCCGAAGCCCTCGCTGAAGACGGGCGCGTCGG
>Ga0136644_10001133_pt1 | contig 21120 bp, 20 predicted proteins | sample C_130820_EF_Meta_FD_94780 | JGI IMG/M metagenome (GOLD analysis project Ga0136644, IMG submission 94780) | Freshwater microbial communities from Lake Croche, Canada to study carbon cycling - C_130820_EF_MetaG (v2) (version 2) | ecosystem: Environmental > Aquatic > Freshwater > Lake | place... | reverse complement strand
CGGCGCACGCCAAGTGGTGCAAACGCTCAAGGCGCGCGGCGTGCGCCTGGGTTTTGTGCTGGATGAGGGCTTGGTCGTTACCGAGGGCATTCTGGCCGGCTTAGACCGACCAGCGGCCTTGATCGGCCTGGCCGAAAAAGGCTATGGCACTTTTCATTTGAGCCTGGACACGGCCCCCGGACACTCGTCCATGCCGCCGCCCAAAACTGCCATCGGCATGATGAGCGCCGCCCTCGCCAGCCTGGAGTCGCATCCCCGGCCTGCGTCCATCGGTGGCGTGGCCGCACAGATGTTCGACACCTTGGCGCCCGAGATGCAGGGCATCAACCGCGTGTTCTTGTCCAACCTGTGGCTGTTCCGGCCCTTGGTACAGGCCCAACTGGAAAAGAGTGGCAGCAGCAACGCCATGCTGCGCACCACCACGGCTTTGACCGTGGTGCAAGCGGGCAACAAAGACAATGTGCTGCCCGGCCATGCCGAGGCCACGGTCAACTTCCGCCTGCTACCCGGTGACAGCCTGGAGCAGGTGCAAGCCCACATACACCGCAATGTGGCCAATCAGGCCATTAGCGTCAAAGGCCAGGAAGGTAATGCAGAGCCGTCTGCGGTATCGCCCGTGGACACGCCGGACTATCAGGCCATTAACCGCAGCGTGCGCGAAGTCTTCCCCGGCACCATCGTCGCACCCGGCCTGATGCTGGCCGCTACCGACGCACGCCACTTTGGCGGCATCAGCGATGCGGTGTACCGCTTCTCGCCGGTGCGCGCACGCGAGGCCGACTTGGCGCGCTTTCACGGTACCAACGAGCGCGTGGCGATTGCCAATTACGTGGAAATGATTCAGTTTTATCAACGGCTGTTGCGCAATGCGGCTGCCACGCCTACCCGCTGACGGGTCGCTTTTTCAACCCTTGCCCATTCAAAGGACTTCACCATGACCGACGCCGTTATCGTCAGTACCGCCCGCACCCCTCTGGCCAAGAGCTGGAAGGGGGCTTTCAACATGACCCACGGCGCCACCCTGGGTGGTCACGCGGTACGCCACGCGATTCAGCGCGCGGGCATCGAGGCCGCCGAGGTGGAAGACGTCATCATGGGCTGCGCCAACCCAGAAGGTGCCACAGGCGCCAATATTGCGCGTCAAATTGCGCTGATGGCCGATTGCCCGGTGAATGTGTCGGGTTTGACTGTGAACCGTTTTTGCTCGTCCGGCCTGCAAACCATTGCGCTGGCCGCGCAGCGCGTGATTGCGGGGGAGGGCGATGTGTATGTCGCCGGTGGCGTGGAAAGTATCTCTTGCGTGCAGCAAGAGATGAACCAACACATGTTGCGCGACCTGGCTTTGAACAAGAAAAAGCCAGAGATTTATTGGAGCATGCTCCAGACTGCCGAGCAGGTGGCTTCTCGCTACAAGATAGGCCGTGAGGTGATGGACGAGTACGGCGCTGCCAGCCAGCAAAAAGCCTGCGCTGCGCAAGCAGCCGGTCTGTTTGAAGCGGAGATCGCACCCATTACCGTCCAGGCCGGTGTGGCCGATCCGGTTATGGGCTTGCGCACGAAAGAGCTCACTTGCAGCCGTGACGAGGGCCTGCGCGAAGGCACCACCCAAGAGGGCATTAGCGGCATCAAACCGGCCATGCCCGGCGGTGTGGTGTCGGCAGGCAATGCGAGCCAGTTTTCTGACGGTGCCGGTGCGGTGGTGGTGATGAATAGCCGCCTGGCCGAGCAACGCGGCCTCAAGCCCTTGGGCCTGTTCCGTGGTTTTGCCGTGGCCGGTTGCGAGCCCGATGAAATGGGTATAGGCCCCGTATTTGCCGTGCCCAAGCTGCTGGGCCGCTTGGGCCTCAAAGTGTCTGACATCGACCTGTGGGAGCTGAACGAAGCCTTTGCCGTGCAAGTACTGTATTGCCGCGACCGCCTGGGCATTCCTGCCGACCGCCTGAATGTGAATGGCGGCGCCATCGCCGTGGGCCACCCCTATGGCGTGAGCGGCCAACGCCTGACTGGCCACGCCTTGATTGAAGGCAAGCGCCGGGGCGCCAAGCTGGTGTGCGTGACCATGTGCATAGGCGGTGGCATGGGCGCGGCAGGCGTGTTCGAAGTGCTTTGAGACCTGCAAGCCGCGCATCATGAGCTACCGATCCACATTGGCGTTTTTGCTCTACGACTGGTTGGCAGTGGACGACTTGAGCGCACGCGCGCGCTTTGCCGAGCATTCACGCGACACCTGCGACGCGGTGCTGGACATGTGCGAAAAGATCGCGCGCGACAAATACGCACCCTTTAACCGCCTGGTGGACACGCAGGAGCCGCGTTTTGACGGCGAGCGGGTGCATCTGCCGCAGGCTACGCATGATGCATGGGCCGCCTATGCCGAGTCCGGCATGCTGGCCGCCGCCCAAGATGCCGAGGTGGGCGGTATGCAGTTGCCGTATACCGTGGAGGCAGCGGCTAACACTTTTTTTGCGCTGGCCTCGGTCAGCATGGGCTCTGGCATGCTCACGGCGGGTAATGCCAGCCTACTGATGGCGCACGGTACGCCCGTGCAACAAGCGGTGTTTGCGCAACAAGAGTTTGCCGGGCGTTGGTCGGGCACCATGTGCTTGTCTGAGCCGCAGGCCGGCTCCTCCTTGAGCGATATTGCCACCCGTGCCCTGCCGGATGGCGAAGACTTTGCGGATGATCCGCTCGGCCCGCGTTACCGTTTGCGTGGCAACAAAATGTGGATTTCTGCCGGTGAGCATGAGCTGACCGAGAACATCATCCACTTGGTGCTGGCCAAGATACCCGGGCCGGATGGCAAACTGATTGCGGGCACACGTGGTATTTCGCTTTTCATCGTGCCCAAGAAGTTGGTCAACCAGCAAGCCGAGTTGACTGGCGAGCGCAACGACGTGGCGCTGGCCGGACTAAACCACAAGTGCGGCTGGCGCGGCACGACCAATACCTTGCTCAATTTTGGCGAAGGCAAGTACCCCGTGCGCGGCCAAGCCGGGGCGGTCGGTTATCGCGTGGGCGCGGTGGGAGACGGTTTGCGCTGCATGTTCCACATGATGAACGAGGCACGCATTGGCGTCGGTTTGGCTGCCACGATGCTGGGCGGCGCTGGTTACTACGCGTCGCTGGACTATGCGCGCAACCGCAGCCAAGGGCGGCCGGTAGGCCCGGCGGGCAAAGACCCGCAGCAGCCCCCGGTGCGTTTGATCGAGCACGCCGATATCCGGCGCATGCTGCTGGCGCAAAAGGCTTACTTTGAAGGAGCCTTGGCACTGGAACTGTATTGCGCGCGGTTGGTGGACGAGCAACACACTGGTGCGCAGGCGGCTGCCGACGAAGCCCGGCTGCTGCTGGAAGTGCTGACGCCCATCGCCAAGAGCTGGCCGAGCGAATGGTGCCTAGAGGCCAACAGCCTGGCGATTCAAATTCATGGTGGCTACGGTTACACGCGTGACTTCCCGGTGGAGCAGTACTGGCGTGACAACCGCCTGAACATGATTCACGAAGGTACGCACGGCATCCAGGCCATGGACTTGCTCGGGCGCAAGGTGCTGATGGAAGGCGGGCGGGGTTTGCAACTGCTGGCCCAGCGCATCGGTGCGACGGTGGCAGCTGCCGCCCAAGAGCCAAGTTTGGCGGTGCACGCGCAGGCGCTGCAGCGGGGCTGGCAACAGCTTGAACAAGCAACCCAAGCGGCTTGGCAGGGCGGTGACCCGGCGCAAGCCCTGGCCAACGCTGTGCCGTACATGCAGGCCTTTGGCCATGTGGTGCTGGCCTGGGTCTGGCTGGACGTGGCCCGCGTGGCAGCCGGTTTGCAGCATGCCCAGGCGCTGGGCCAACAGCAAGCCTGCACCTATTTTTTCCATTACGAGCTGCCCAAGATAGCCGCTTGGCTGCACGTGGTGCGCAGCCAGGACATGACTTGCGCCCTTATGCCTGAGGAGGCCTTTTGATGGCCAGCAAGCAGGCATTGCAGCGCATCCAGCAGGCGGTTTGGGTAGCGATTTACGGTGGCCTAATGGCCATACTCACGGCACAAATTCTGCGAACAGCTCACCCCGCTTGGCTGTGGCCCCTGACGCTGCTCGGGCTGCTGGCTGTAGCGATAGGCGTGGCGCTGGTTCTGTGGCGCGCACGGCTGGATTCCGAAACTTAGCAACGGTGCGCCAAACGACCGCAAGCTGCGGTGCGCCTGGCAAACACCCCGGCTTAAAGCCCGACAAACCCACCCCTTCCCTCATTCTGGAGCAACACCCATCATGGCCAAAACGGTGCAACAGTTATTTGATTTGAGCGGCAAAACGGCGCTCGTTACCGGCGGCTCGCGCGGGCTGGGGCTGCAAATGGCCCACGCATTGGGCGAGGCGGGCGCGCGCTTGATGATTAGCTCGCGCAAGGCCGACGACCTGGAAGTCGCCGTAGCCGATCTGCAAGCCGCTGGTATCGACGCGCGTTGGATCGCTGCCGATTGCGCCAAAGAGGCGGATATTCGCCGCTTGGCCGACGAGACGCTGCAACGCATGGGCGATGTGGATATTTTGGTCAATAACGCGGGCGCCACTTGGGGGGCACCCGCTGAAGACCATCCCGTTGAAGCCTGGGATAAGGTGATGAATCTCAACGTGCGCGGCTACTTCATTCTCAGCCAGCATATTGCCAAGCACAGCATGATTGCGCGGCGCAGCGGGCGCATCATCAACGTGGCCTCCATCGCTGGCCTGGGTGGAAACCCGCCGGAGCTGGCCATGATTGCCTACAACACGTCTAAAGGCGCGGTCATCAACTTCACGCGTGCGCTGGGCGCCGAATGGGGCAAACACAACATCACGGTCAACGCCATTTGCCCCGGCTTTTTCCCCAGCAAGATGACAGCAGGCGTGCTCAGCGCTCTGGGCGAAGACAAATTGGCGGCAAACGCGCCGCTACGTCGCTTGGGTGACGACGGCGACCTCAAGGGCCTGTGCGTGCTCTACGCCTCCGAGGCGGGCAAGCACATCACCGGCCAATGGCTGGCGGTGGACGGCGGTGTGTCCGTGGTCACCGGTGGCTAAAGCGGATATGGACTTCCCGTCTCGTATTCCATTTGTGCGCGCACAAGGGATTGACCTGATAGCGGCGCAGGCGGGCGAGTCTGAGTTGCATTTATTGGTACGGCCAGACCAAGAAAACCACCTGGGCATGGCGCATGGCGGCGTGCTGATGACCTTGCTGGACGTCGCCATGGCCCAAGCGGCGCGCAGCGTGGACGACGGCAATATGGTGGTCACGATAGAGATGAAAACCACTTTTTTGCAGGCCGCCTTCGGTGCGTTGAGCGCGCGCGGCAAGCTCTTGCACCGCAGCGGACGCATGGCGTTCACCGAGGCCAGTGTGTTTGACGCCCAGGGCCGCCGTTGCGCGCACAGCACAGGTAGTTTTCGCTACATCCCGGCCAAGAACCAGCCGCCCGCCACGATTTCGCCCTCAACTCCAGGAGCCCACCCATGACCACCAACCTCCAAATTGTGTTGCACAGCCGCCCCAGCGCTGAAGCCACGACCGATAACTTCCGTCTTGTAGAGGCTCCCATTCCGGCCTTGCAGGCTGGGCACGTGCTGGTGCGTCACCACTACTTGAGCCTAGACCCCTACATGCGCGGCCGCATGAACGAAAGCAAGAGTTATGCAGCGCCGCAGCCACTGGGGCAAGCCATGATTGGTGGCACCGTGGGCGAGGTTGTCGAGTCACGCAGTGACGCTTTCGCCCCTGGCGATTCGGTGGTGGGCATGGGGGGGTGGCAAGCGTACAGCGTGGTGGATGCCAGCCAAGTGGGCATGCTGCGCAAGGTGGATACGCGCCACATTCCCATCAGCGCCTACCTGGGTGCGGTGGGCATGCCTGGCGTCACCGCCTGGTATGGCTTAACGCAAATTTGTGCGCCCAAGTCCGGTGAGACCGTGGTGGTGAGCGCGGCCAGCGGCGCAGTTGGCAGCATGGTGGGCCAGTTGGCCAAGGCGCGCGGTTGCCGCGCGGTCGGCATTGCAGGCGGTGCCGATAAGTGCCGCTATGTCATCGACGAACTCGGCTTTGACGCCTGCGTGGACTACAAGGCACACACCCTACCGGCCAGTCTGTACGCGGCGATGCGCGCAGCCTGCCCGCAAGGCGTGGACGGTTACTTTGAAAACGTGGGCGGCGCAGTGCTGGACGCGGTGCTGGCCTGCACCAATGCCTTTGCCCGCGTGGCGGTGTGCGGCATGATTGCTGGCTACGACGGCAAGCCACTGCCGCTGGCGGTGCCGCAACTGATCTTGCTCAACCGCTTGACGATTCAAGGCTTTATCGTGAGCGAACACATGCAACTGTGGCCGGCGGCTTTGTCCGAGTTGGGTGCCGGTGTAGCCAGCGGCGCGCTGAAATACCGAGAGACCGTGGCACACGGACTGGCGGCGGCACCCGAGGCATTTCTGGGTCTGCTCAAAGGGCGTAATTTTGGCAAGCAGTTGGTCAAGCTGATCTGAGTACTGGCGCACGTATGGACGAAATCATCCTGCACCACTACCCGACTTCGCCTTTTTCAGAGAAGGTGAGGTTGATTCTGGGCTACAAGCAGCTCGCTTGGCGGTCTGTCATCGTGCCCAGCATCATGCCCAAGCCCGATGTCCTGGCGCTCACCGGGGGTTACCGCAAAACACCGTTTTTGCAAATCGGCGCCGACGTGTACTGCGACACCGCGCTGATTTGCGATGTGTTGGAGCAGCGCCAGGCACAACCCAGCTTGTTTCCCACCGGCCATAAGGGCTTGGCACGCACCGTGGCCCAGTGGGCCGACAGCACGCTGTTTTGGGCCGCTATGGCCTACAACTTCAGCCCCAAGGGCGCAGCCAGCATGTTTGCCGACGCGCCAGCCGAGTACGCCAAAGCCTTTGCAACCGATAGAGGGCAAATGAGCGCGGTGGGCATGACCCGCCTGCGGCCTGCCGACGCCACCGCTGCCTACAAGTCCTACCTCCGGCGCTTGAGCGACATGTTGCACGAGCACGCTTTTTTGCTCGGCGATACGCCTTGCGTGGCGGACTTTGCCGCTTACCACCCGCTGTGGTTCAGCCGCGTGCGGGTACCGGTGATGGCGCCCATTTTGGACGCCACGCCGCTGGTGCTGGCCTGGATGGATCGAATGGCGGCCTTCGGTCACGGCGCTATGCAGCCGATGAGTGCCATCGAAGCGATTGCAGTGGCCCAGCAGTCCACGCCCCAGGCAGCGGACGAGTCGGTGTTTCAAGACGAACACGGCCTGCCCCTGGATAGCGAGGTCAGCATCAGCGCCGAGATTTTTGGCCAGGAGCCGACGGTCGGTGTTCTGGTAGCGGCTACGCGCATGCACTACACCCTGCGCCGCACCGACGAACGCGCAGGCACGGTGCAGGTGCACTTTCCTCGCGTCGGCTACACCCTCAAAAAATTGGAAGCGTGACCACCATGATGAGTGATTTCAAAGGCAAAACGGCGGTACTCACTGGCGCGGGCTCCGGCTTTGGGCTGGAATGCGCGCGCTTAGGCGCCGCCCTGGGTATGAACCTGGTGCTGGTGGATGTCCAGCGTGACGCGTTGGAGCAGGCGGCGCAGAGCCTGCGCGACCTGGGTGCACCGGTACTGGCGCAGGTGGTCGATGTAGCCGATGCGCAGCAGATGCAGGCCTTGGCCGATGCCTGTTTGGCGCGGTTTGGCGCGCCTCATTTGGTGTTCAACAACGCGGGCGTGGGCGCGGGTGGCTTGGTGTGGGAAAGCAGCGTGGCAGACTGGCAGTGGGTGCTGGGGGTCAACGTGTGGGGTGTGATACACGGTGTACGCCTGTTCACCCCCCTGATGCTGGAGGCGGCACGCCAAGACCCGACCTACCGCGGGCATATCGTCAACACCGCCAGCATGGCCGGGCTGCTCACGCCGCCGAACATGGGCATTTACAACGTCAGCAAGCATGCCGTGGTGAGCCTGACCGAAACCCTGTATCAAGACCTGCGCTTGGTGAGCGACCAAGTCAGTGCCAGCGTGCTGTGCCCGTATTTCGTGCCCACTGGCATTACCCATAGCGAGCGCAACCGCCCCGACTCTTTGCCTGCGGCGGCGCCTACCAAGAGCCAGTTGATCGGCCAGGCCATGAGCGAAAAGGCCGTGGGCTCAGGCAAAGTGACGGCAGCGCAGGTGGCGCAAAAGGTTTTTGACGCCGTGGCTGCGGATCAGTTTTACATCTACAGCCACCCGCACGCGCTGGCCAATGTGCAACACCGCATGGAAGCCATTGTGCAGGGGCATAACCCGCCTGACCCGTTTGCCGAGCGCCCCGACATCGGTGTCCGGCTGCGTGCCGCCTTGCGCGCCGACTGAGTTGGGGTCTGTGCGGCGCCGTATCGGCGCGGGGGTTTTTAGCTCGTCGTCAGCGCATGCGCCGCCACCACTGCATAAAGTCATGCACCCAAGCGTGGCTTTGCAGCCACAGTGGTGACGCGCGTACCCTGGCCACCAGCGCGTCTTTCCACGCTTTCCAGCGCGGATACAGCCGAGCAAACCACGCGAGTTGCATCAGGCTGGCCTGGGTGAGCTGGAACAGCCGTGCCACCAGAGCTGTGCCGATGGCTTTGGCACCAATCAATAGCAGCAGGCCCCAGCCGGGGTGACCCCGCCCAAATAGCAGCAAGGCCAGCAACTTCACGGGCAACAGCAGCAGCATAGGCAAGGTGAAAACCAGCAGCGCCGCCACGGGTGGGAGGCCACGTATCAGCTGCTCCAGTTGCCGCCAAACGCGCCAGCGGCTGAGCCAAGCGAAGCAGCGCGCCAGCGGCTCCCAGCCCCATTCTTCAAAAATCAGCAGCAGCGCGATGATCGCGCCCAGCACGGCACGTAGCGCACGCACAAACGCATGGGCTATCCGAGAAACGGCGGTCGATGGCTTCATGCTCTGCGCCAAGTGGCATCTACATGAGCGCTGGCGACGCTACACCGGTTTTTTGGATGGGCGTCGTTGCTCGGTAGCCGATGGCGGCGCGCTGCGGTGTATGTAAGGGCAGGTTCTGGCGTCATGCGTTTATTGTGGCCGCGTTTGCTCAGCCGGGCGAGGCCTCAACCATCAGCCGTATCTGCCGAAAGACATGAAAGGCACCGTAACCGGAATCCAAACGATGAATCCACCCCTGGCCATCAGCCGCTTGCTGGACTACCCGCAAGCGCTGCCCACCTTGCCCCGATCTTTGCACAATTGGGTGCAAGCGGTCGATTTGAGCGAGGCGCCTCTCAAAGACATAACACGCCAGGTAGAGGGCGACCCGGTACTCACCGCGCAATTGCTACGTATGGTGAATTCGGCCTATTTCGGCCTGGAGCGCCGCATCAGCAGCCTAGCCGATGCGCTGGCGATGCTGGGCAGCGCCACGGTGAGCATGCTCATCATTGGGACGGCGCTTAAGCAGTGTTTTGTGGTCATGCCAGGCACCGACCTGCGGCCCTTTTGGCGCTACAGCCTGCATGCAGCGGCACTCGCTCGGTGGCTGGCCCAGGCAAAAATGGTCGAGCCCGGCGTGGCATTCTCAGCTGGGCTGATGCATGCGCTGGGCTATCTGGTGATGTTGGTGGCTCAACCCTTGGAAATACGTGCCTTGGATCGCGACACCCCGCTGACCCACGAAGGGCGCCAAGCCAGGGAGCGCGAGCGCTGGGGTTACTGCTTTTCTGACATCACCTTGGCGCTGGCCGAGCGCTGGGCTTTTCCAGACCGGCTGCTGCGCACCTTGTCTCAAATAGGCGACCAATCGGTGGCATGTCTCGCTGACCCCCTATCATGCGTGGTGAATCTGGCGGTATGGCGGGCACGCTGTGACAGCGCGCAGCTTGAGGCGCCGCAGATCGAGGCGACATTTCCAGCCGCTTGGGCGCAGCAGCTGGGTCTGACGCGAGAGCAAGTTACCGAACAGTGGCCGAGCCGAGAACAAGCCCTCGGGCCTTTTGCCATGCTGCTGCACGGATGCCCACCCCAGGAGTGCAATCTCTTTGAAAGCCCTGCATATTTACGCGGGCGCCCAAGCGCGCCAACAGATTCAGGATCAGGGCCTGCGGGCACAGGATATTTCCGTCATTCCAGCCGCGGCGGGCGGGCCTAAGGGCCTGATTTTGGGCGCACTGGATCGCTATCTCTTTGGTGATTGGCTGGCCCAGACCACGCAGGCGATTGACCTGGTGGGCGCGTCGATTGGTGCTTGGCGTATGGCCACGGCGTGCATGCCCGACGCCGGGGCTGCTTTGCAGCGTTTCGAGCAGGAGTACATTCACCAAGACTACGACCCACCGGCGGGCGAGCGTCGCCTGCGACCCCAACACATCAGCCAACGCTTTGCCCAAGGCTTGGAGCGGTTTTATGCCGATTCGGTGGGCGCGCTGTTGGCGCATCCCCGCTACCGTTTGCACGTGCTGGCGGCGCGTGGGCGCCATATGCTGCGGCGCGAGCACCGCCTATGGACACCCGCGGGCTATGCGGGCGCTTACCTGAGCAACTTGCTGAGCCGACCTGCACTGGGGCTGTGGCTGGAGCGGGTGGTGTTTTCTTCTGGCGCGGCGGCGCTGCCGTTTGCGACTACGGACTACCGCACCCGACAAGTCGCGCTAAGCGAAGCCAATTTCAAACCCGCCTTGCAGGCCAGTTGCTCTATTCCCTTTGTGCTGGGCGCCGTTCATTCGATTCCCGGCGCTCCGCCCGGTGCGTATTGGGACGGTGGCATCACCGATTACCACTTGCATATGAACTACCAGCCCGCGGGCGAGGGCCTGGTGCTGTATCCGCATTTTCAGAAAGCGGTGGTACCGGGCTGGCTGGACAAATCCTTGTGGTGGCGACACCGCTCCACCTCTTTTCTGAATCGGGTGGTGGTGCTGGCACCTAATCCCGAATGGATCAAAACCCTGCCGAACGGCAAGCTACCGGACCGCAGCGACTTTCAGCGCTATAGCCACCGCTTTGGCGAACGGGTGCAGGCCTGGAGTCGCGCGGCGCAGGCGTCCAAGCAATTGGCGGACGAGTTTCACGATTGGTTGGCGCGGGGCCACCAAGCGCCTGTGCAGGCACTGTAGCTGCGGCGCTGTTGGCGCAAGCGCCATCGTTGCGCCCCTACCGCCCCTACTGATGGCGGCATACCCACCCCGACAGCGGGCGGCGTGGTGGCTTACCAGGACGCCTGGAGCATGTCCAAATAGTCCTGCTCGCTGGCTAGGCGGGGATTGGTCTTATGGCAGTGATCGGCCATCGCACCGGCAATGATGGATGGAAACTGCTCGGGCTGCACCCCCATCTCGCGCAGGCCGACGGGCAGGCCCAAGCGGGCATTGAGGTTCTTAATGGCTTGAGGGATGGCGGCACTGTCCGTCAGGCCCATGGCGTGCGCCATGCGCTCCAGGCGCCGCTCGGTGCGAATCGAATCCGCGCTGGCATTGAAGGCCACGACAGCCGGCAAAAACACGGCATTGAGCGTGCCGTGGTGCAGACGCGGATCGACCCCACCCAGGCTGTGGCTGAGCGAATGCACGCAGCCCAGGCCCTTTTGAAATGCCAGCGCACCTTGCAAAGACGCGCTCATCATGTTCAGCCGCGCGTCGCGGTTACCACCGTCTGCAACCGCGTTTTCAATGTGATGCCAGGCGCGCTCCAAACCGTCCAGCGCAATACCGTCAGCCGGGGGGTTGAAGGCTGGCGCCATAAAGGTTTCCATGCAGTGCGCAATCGCATCCATGCCGGTCGCAGCAGTCAAGCGGGGCGGCAGGCCCAGGGTCAGATCGGGGTCGCACAGCGCCACCTTGGGCACCAGATGCCAAGAGTGAAAGCCCAGCTTGCGTTGATCATCTACGATCAGAATCGCGCCACGCGCTACTTCGCTGCCGGTGCCGCTGGTGGTGGGTATGGCGATTAACGGCGCCACCTGCTTGCTGATGAGGGCCGAGCCACCCTCTATGGTGGCGTAACGCTGAAGCGGCCCTTCGTGAGTGGCGGCAATGGCTACCCCTTTGGCACAGTCGATGGCCGAGCCGCCGCCTAAGGCGATCAGCCCATCGCAAGCACCGCTGCGGTAACACTGCACCGCCGCGCGAACCGCAGACTCGGTTGGATTAGACGGTGTCTGGTCAAATACCGTGACGGGTAAGGGCCCCAAGGCCTGGCGCGCGCGGTCTAGTAAACCGGCCGCTTTGACGCCGGGATCCGTCACCAGCAGAGGCCTGTTTATGCCCGCTGCCGCACATTGCTCGGCCAACAGCTGCAAAACGCCAAAACCGAGCTGGATCTGGGTCACGTAAAAAATGGATGCCATGATGGGTGCAGTCTATGGAGTGGTAAGAGGGCGGTAAGATCAGGTGCTGATTGTAGAAATATGCCAGTGACCCGGACCGGGTGGCTCCACATCTGGGTCCTTATCACTCGCCCCTTGCGCCGTCTTTCACTAATCGCTTCCATCACGCATGAATACCCCTCCCTCTTTTCGCTTTGCCCACGACTTGCGCGTACGCTGGGCCGAAGTGGATATGCAAAAAATTGTTTTTAATGCGCACTATCTAACCTACCTGGATACCGCCATGGCGGATTACTGGCGCGCCCTTGCACTGCCCTATGAAGAGGCTATGCAGCTGCTAGAAGGTGACCTTTATGTGAAAAAAGCGTCGCTGGAGTACCACGCCTCAGCACGTTATGACGACGTGTTGTCCGTGGGCTTGCGCTGTCGGCTGGTGGGCGTTTCGTCGATTCAATTTGACGGCGTGATCCGCCGAGCGGGGCAGCAGCTGGCCGTGGCGGAACTGGTTTATGTGTTTGCCGACCCGCAGAGCCAGCGTGCCAAGCCGGTACCGGAAGCATTGCGCGCCGTATTGGGCGCTTATGAGCAAGGTGAGGCCGTGTACCGAGTAGAAATCGGTAGCTGGGCCGAACTGGCGGCAGATGCGGGGAGGGTGCGCGAACAGGTGTTTGTGCAGGAACAGAACATACCGCTTGAAATGGAGTGGGACCAAGTGGACGAGACGGCCCGTCATGCCGTGATTTACAACCGACTGGGGCAGGCCGTGGCCACCGGGCGTTTGGTGCATGTGGGCCAAGGGGTGGCAAAAATTGGGCGCATGGCTGTGCTGCGCCCTTTAAGACGCAGCGGTTTAGGACGCGTACTGGTGCAGCAATTGATCAGCCAAGCGCTGGATGCCGGTATGCAAGAGGTGGTGCTGAGCGCGCAATACAGTGCCAGCCGCTTTTACGAGCGGTTGGGTTTTGCAGCCCGCGGCAACCTGTTTGAAGAAGTGGGCATACCGCATATAGAAATGTTTTGTCGAATTTGAAAGTTTTAAAAGTGGCTTGACGCCGGGTGTTAATATCAAATAAAAATTGGAACTGAGTGAGAAATACATTACAGTGGTTAATTTAGAAAATTAAAATGGTCAAAAAAAAGAGAAACCCTAACGATCGAAAAGTTATACCAGAAAACTTGATCGTTCAAGGTCATTTTTCCGAAACAGTGGTTAAGCGATCACGCCCATCGCTGAATGAAAAAGATATCCAAACGATTCCTACTGCTGTAAATGGTACTGGATGGATAACTGCTCTGTTATCCATGATGTTGACTCTTACGCCTGCACTCGGAGTGCCGAATGAGGAAATGTTGCAGGACACATTGAAGTCCATGGTGGCGGCGATTTTCACACTACTGGCCGCCCTGTTCTTTTTTTGGCAACAGCGTAATCGGCGTGATGGCTTACGCTGGCATGCCATACTCTGGTTTCCCGTTTTATTGTTGGTATATTCTCTCGGCAGTATGGTCTGGTCCCATACTTATTTGGCAGGGGGAGAAGCGATACGTTGGTTTATTTTTAGCGCAGTGGCTTGGTTAATTTTAAATATCAGCAATCGACAAAACATAAATATGTTTTTTGCCGGTATTCATTGGGGAGCCTTCGTTGCGGCAATTTGGGGGTTGCTGCAATTTTATTTTGATTTTAACTTATTTGCCCAAGGCCCTAACCCAGGTTCTACATTCATTAATCGAAATTTTTTTGCTGAATTTTTAGTTTGTACAGTCGCGTTCTCTTTTTACTTGCTAGCGAACGCACGCAACAATATCAGCATCATCGTCTATGCGAGTACGACAGCACTTAATATCATCGCTTTATTTTCAACTGGGACGCGATCCGCTTTAGTTGCGTTCCAGATTGAATTTATATTTATTATCATCGTAGCTATTTTATATCGGAATCAGTTCAGTTTTAAAAAATGGAGTGCAGAGCAGCGGATTATTGCATTAGCTGTATTCTTTGTGACACTGTTATTTTTAGGTCTCATGCATACTCAAAATCCAAAGATCATTGCCGAAAATGATGCCGAGGGACGAGGTTTATTCGCTCTGCAACGTGCATTTAAAAGAACCAGTACAGTGATTACAAAGCATGAGTATACCGTCGGCTCATTCAGTGTCCGACTGGTTATGTGGAGATCCAGCTTGAGAATGATGGCCGCCAGACCGTGGAGTGGTGTCGGGGCCGGTGCGTGGGAGGCGGATATTCCTCTTTACCAAGAAAGTGGTCAATTGTTGGAGACCGATTATTACGCGCACAATGAAATACTTCAACTTATCGCGGAATTCGGTTTGGTGGGGTGGTTGGCCCTGCTGGGTTTATTGATTTATCTGATAAAATCGGCTTGGTATACTTGGCGGCATTGTCAAAATGAAGGCGCGGAAGAACGGCCATTGCGTGCGACTTTATTGGTCGGGATATTGACCTTATTGATCGTGAGTAACGCAGGTTTTCCATGGCGCATGGCCTCCACTGCGCTGATATTTGCAGTTTGTCTAGGAATGATGGCTGCGTCTGACGCGCGACTAAAACTCGCTGGCCCTCATGCGACTAGCCGAATCAAGTGGCAACCTGCTTATTCCGAAGTTGCCACGGTATTCTTTACTCTCGCGTTGGTATTGGCTTTGTATATTTCACAACAGGCGGCGGAGTGTGAGAGTAGAATTGTACGTGCAACTAAAATGGCACTAACCATTTCACAGTCAGGCGATGCAAATAACCCAAAATGGGATAAGCAAAAAAAAGAGATGTTGATCCTGATTAAAGAAGGAATCGACATCAACCCGCATTATAGAAAAATTACGCCTATGGTGGCGGATGAGCTTTCAAAATGGGGGGATTGGAAGAATGCACTTTGGATTTGGGAGTCCGTTATTGCCTCACGGCCTTATGTCATTGGTATGATGCAGAACGCAGTCTTTGCTGCTATGCAATTGGGCCAATTTGATAAAGCGATGCAGTACGTTCAGCGCATAAAAAAAATGAATCCCAACATAGCCAATATCCGTGCCGCGGAGGTGATTTTACTGAGTCGCACCGGGCATCAAGCCGAGGCCAGATTACTGGCCATTCAGTATTTGGCAAGTGGCGCCCGTAATTTCGACCTAATCAACGCCGGCTTTTTTGTCGGCGTTGCTGAAAAGGATTGGGATTTAGCTCTAACCGCACTGAGATTGAAAATCAAAGATTTCCCAGAGCAAGCCATGGATGGCTGGGTGAAAATAGGCGATATTTACACTATAGAAAAAAAGGATGAAGTTAATGCTTTGATTGCTTATCGAAATGCAATGAAGCTAGGAACACCGCAGCAACAAGACATGCTACGCAGTAAATTGCCATCCGCTTACCTGAAAAAATTAGATGGCTAATTAAATATCAGTGAGCAAGGTATAGGGTAGAGGCTGCAAGCTTAAGCGTGAGCCGTTAGATGAGCTTGCGGTCAAGTTGCCTGGGGCGTGAGCGGTATTCATACAGATCAGTGCTCTGTGCACGGATGCATCGGGTGATGCGACGCTGGCGGTCAGCGTTGCTCCGCATTCGGTGCCAGGTGCGGCATCCGAAAAAATCGGTTCATCCAGCGCCAGGGCCGTGCTGATTTCCGCGATGAACATTTTTCGTTTGACCGAGCCACGAAACTGCGCTCGCGCGATCACTTCCTGCCCCGGATAGCAGCCTTTGTGAAAGTGAACCCCATCTATCGATTCGTAGTTCAGCATTTGCGGAATAAAACGATCTGCGATTTTTTCGTTTACCAAGAGGAAGCCCGCGCTAATTTGGTGCCACCACCAGTGCTTGATCAGATCGGATGGTGTGCCGTCTAAGGTTTGCATGGAGGGATGAATCCACAAGCTTTGTTCTATGCCGGTTTCGGATGGCAGCGCAATACCGATTCTGTTTGCGTCGTTGAACGCTACTTTCCAGGGTAGGTGAGCGACAGCGCTGCCCATAGCCTGGCGTCTTATTTGTCCCCACAGCACAAACTCGTCGCTGGCGTCTCGCAGGCTGACTTTGGCGCGCAATACGAAGCGGCGCAAGCGCTCCATGCTAGCGGTCAGCAAGTCGCGCGAACACACCAGCAGCACGTGCGTGGGGCTATCCTGAACGGCGACGAAGCTAGCCGTCATTCGGCCTTGTGCCGAGCAGTGGGCGGCCAGTCGCGCCTGGCTGGGCTCCCAATTGATGAAATCATTCGTGAGTTGCGTATGCAAAAAACGCTTGGCGTCATCGCCGGTGACGGCAATCACGCCCAGGTGATGGAGGCGGATATTTTCTTGGAATGCTTGGTTCATGGTCTGAATTATCATCTGCGACTTACCGATCCGACGGCTCAAGCCGGATCAAACGGGGTTCCGATGGGGGTGGAAAAGGTGGTTTTGTGAAGCGTTTCTGGGCCTTTGTAGTCGCGGGCACCTTGATTGCTGCGGGTGTCGGGCTGGCGTGGCTGAACCGTCCGCTGACCATGCCTAGCGAAACGCTGGAGGTTTCTATCGAGCCGGGCACCTCCACCCGCGCAGTGAGCAAGCTGTTGGTGCAATCCGGTTTGGAGGTCAGTCCAGCCTTGCTGCTGGCGTGGTTTCGCCTATCTGGTCAAGCCCAGCGTATCAAGGCGGGCAACTATGAGTTAAACCGTGGTGTCACGCCCTTGTCTTTGCTAGAAAAACTGGTTCGCGGCGAGGAAAGCCAAGCCGCACTGACGTTTGCCGAAGGCTGGACTTTTCGTCAATGGCGGGCAGCCCTGTTTGCGGCTGACTTTTTACGGCGCGATACCGCCCAGTGGTCAGACGCCGAGATCATGGCACGCTTGGGCCGTGCGGGCATCCATCCAGAAGGGCGCTTCTTCCCGGACACTTATTTTTACTCCAAGGGTTCCAGCGATTTGGCGCTCTTGCGGCGCGCCATGCATGCGATGGATCACCAGCTCGCGCAGGCTTGGGCCCAGCGCGAAGCGGGCTTACCCCTTCAGTCTGCCGACGATGCGTTGACGCTGGCCAGCATCATTGAGAAGGAAACCGGTCATCCCGCTGACCGTGCGGCAGTGGCTGGCGTGTTCGTCAATCGCCTGCGTACAGGCATGCTGCTACAGACTGATCCGACGGTCATTTACGGCATGGGCGAGAGTTACGACGGCACGCTTTACAAACGGAATCTGCAAACCGACACGCCATACAACACTTATCTTCGGCCTGGTTTGCCGCCTACGCCCATTGCCATGCCGGGCCGGGCCGCCTTGCTGGCCAGCGTTCAGCCCGCGCATGGCACAGCCTTGTATTTCGTTGCCAAGGGCAATGGACGCAGCCATTTCAGCGCAACGCTGGATGAACATAACCAAGCGGTGAACCGGTATCTGCGCCGTCGGGCGGCGACGGTAGAGCCATGAGCGGGCGGTTCCTGAGCTTTGAAGGTGTGGACGGTGCGGGCAAGTCCAGCCACATCGCCGCCTTGTCTGATGCATTCAAGATGCAGGGTAGGGAGGTGGTTTGCACGCGCGAACCCGGTGGCACCTTGCTGGCTGAGAAGCTGCGCAACCTGATCTTGCATGACGCCATGGATCCCCTCACCGAAGCCTTGCTCGTTTTTGCCGCTCGGCGCGATCATGTTCAGCAAGTCATTGTCCCGGCCTTGCAGCGCGGTGCCGTGGTGTTGTGCGACCGCTTTGTGGACGCCACCTTTGCCTACCAAGGCTACGGCCGGGGTTTCAGCCTGTCGGTGCTGTCGGAGCTGGAGCGCTGGGTGCTGGACAGCCAGGCGCTGGGGGTGCAGCGAGAGTTGCTGCCAGACTTGACCCTGTGGTTTGATTTGCCGGTGGAGGTTGCTGCGCAGCGCGTGGCTATGGCGCGCAGCCCGGATCGGTTTGAAGCGCAGTCGCCGGTTTTTTTTCAGCGTGTCAGAGACGGCTACGAGGCGCGCTACCGCGCTGCGCCTGAGCGCTTTGCCCACATCGACGCCCAACACGCCCCTGAGCAGGTTTGGCAGCAGGTGTTATCGGCGCTCCGATCGAAAGGCTGGTTACCGTGAAAGCGCTAGCCCCGTGGTTAACACCGCAGTTGCGGCGGTTGATCGCGCAGCCGGGTCATGCCTGGCTGCTGCACGGCGTATCGGGCTTAGGCCAATATGTGCTGGCTCAAGCCCTGGCCGACGCCTGGCTGTGTGAGCAACCCACACCCGATGGCGCATGCGGCCAATGCGTGAGCTGCCGCTTGCTGCAAGCCCGCACACATCCCGATTTAGCCGTGTTGATGCCTGAGGATTGGATGCTGGAGCAGGGCTGGCCCTTGAGCGAGAAAGCGCAGGCTGAAATTGACGAGAAACGGCGCAAGCCCAGCCGTGAGATACGTGTAGAAGCCATGCGCGAGGCGGTGGATTTTTCTCAGCTCACCAGCACCCGTGGGGGATACAAGTTGGTGCTGATCTATCCCGCCGAGCGTATGAATCATGTGACTGCCAACACCCTACTGAAAACCCTAGAGGAGCCCCCGGGCGCGGTGCGCTTCATCTTGGCGACCGAGGCAGTGCACCAGTTGCTGCCGACGCTGCGCAGTCGCTGCCAGGCCCATGGGATGGCGTGGCCCACAGCCCAAGAGCTGCAGCAATGGCTGTCTGGCGACGGGCGGGATGTAGGCCCGAAATGGTTAAAGGCATCGGGCGATAGGCCCATGTCGGCTGTACGCATGGCCGCCTCGCAGGGCGACAGCAAGGTATGGGCGAACTTGCCGCAAGCCATGCGTGGCGGGGATGCCTCGCTGATTACGGCTTGGCATCCCCGTCAGACGCTGGACGCCTTGCAAAAGCTCTGCTACGACCTGATGGCCTTGCACTGGGGAGGCGAGCCGCGTTTCTTTGATATGCAAGACTTGCCGACGCCGGTTCCCGGTATGCGGGCGCTCAGCGATTGGTTTCAGGCGCTGACAAAAGCGGTATCCACGGTGGAACACCCGTACCAAGCAGGCCTCATGAACGAGTGGCTATCCGCCCAAGCGGCGCAGGCATTAAAATCAATACCATGAGTACACCTTCACCCCCCGCCAGGCCCAGTGTCATTCAGCTCGCCATCAAAGAAAAGGCAGCCTTGTACGCGGCCTACATTCCCATGTTCACCGACGGGGGCATATTCATCCCCACCACACGCAGCTACAGCCTCGGTGACGACGTTTATGTGCTGTTAACGCTGCCCGATGATCCACAGCGCTATCCCGTGGCTGGCAAAGTGGCCTGGGTCACGCCGGCTAAGGCAGCAGGTAATCGCACGCAAGGCGTTGGCGTGTGCTTTCCGCCGGATGAAAAGTCCAGGCTTTTAAAGCTCAAAATCGAAGAAATCCTGGGTGCCCTCTTAGGCTCAGATCGACCGACGCAAACCATCTGAGTGGGTTTGCGCTGTCGTTGGCCCAGGGTCTCGCCGCATGTTTGTCGATTCGCACTGTCACTTGAGTTTTCCCGAATTGGCGCGCGACTGGCCCGCTATACGCATCGCTATGCAGCAAGCCCAGGTAGAGCGGGCGCTCAATATCTGCACCACGATGGAGGAGTTTGCACAAGTGCATCGCTTGGCGCTGACCCACGACAACATATGGGCCACCGTTGGCGTGCATCCGGATAACGAGGGTGTGCATGAGCCCGACGTGGCCGAGCTGCTTGCTTGCGCCCAATTGCCACGGGTGTTGGCAATCGGAGAGACCGGCTTGGACTACTACCGCCTAAACGGCCGCAGCGTGGCCGATATGCAGTGGCAGCGTGAACGGTTTCAGGTTCACATGGAGGCGGCCGCGCAAAGCAATAAGCCTTTGGTGATTCATACCCGAAATGCCAGCGCCGATACGGTGGGCATGCTGCAGGCGCAGCAACGTGGCCCGCAGCCGATCACGGGGGTTTTTCATTGTTTTACCGAAACCCGTGAGGTGGCCCGTGCGGCGCTAGACATGGGGTTCTACATCTCGTTCTCCGGCATTTTGACCTTCAAAAATGCCCAGGACTTGCGCGATGTAGCGGCATTTGTACCCATGGATCGCTTGCTGATCGAAACCGACAGCCCCTACCTCGCGCCCGCGCCGCACCGGGGTAAAACCAATAACCCGTCTTTGCTACCCCTGATTGCCCAGCAGTTGGCAACGCTCAAACAATGCAGTGTGCAGGAGATGGGCCAAGTCTGTAGCCACAATTTCGATCAACTCTTCCACCCAGAGGTTCATTGACCGTGCGCCGCTGGTGGCCCTTGGTGCTTGTCTGGGCGCTTAGCGGGCTCACCGGGTTGGCCCAAGCGGGTTCCTACGAAGACTTCTTTAGCGCGATTCGTCAGGATCAAGCACCGGCGCTGACTGCGCTTTTGCAGCGTGGCTTTGACCCCAATACCCTCAGTCCCGAGGGACAGTGTGGTCTTTTTTTGGCACTGCGCGACGGTTCACTGGCTGTTGCCAATCAACTGATAGACCTGTCTGCGACGGCAGTGGATCAGCGCAACACCCAGGACGAAACCCCCTTGATGATGGCCGCCTTGAAAAATCACCTGGCCGAGGCGATAAAGCTCATGGCTCGTGGCGCCGACGTGAACAAGCCCGGATGGACCCCTTTGCACTACGCTGCCGCTGGCGGGCACTTGAACATGATGCGCGCGTTATTGGAGCAGCACGCTTACATCGACGCTGAATCACCCAACCGCACGACGCCCTTGATGATGGCTGCACTCTACGGCAGCGCCGCCGCCGTGCAATGGCTGCTAGACGAGGGGGCAGACCCCTCACTGCGCAACGAGCAAGACGCCACTTGGCAGTTGGTTCGCCACTTACTGGT
>Ga0136644_10001131_pt1 | contig 21129 bp, 17 predicted proteins | sample C_130820_EF_Meta_FD_94780 | JGI IMG/M metagenome (GOLD analysis project Ga0136644, IMG submission 94780) | Freshwater microbial communities from Lake Croche, Canada to study carbon cycling - C_130820_EF_MetaG (v2) (version 2) | ecosystem: Environmental > Aquatic > Freshwater > Lake | place... | reverse complement strand
CGCTTGAACAGCAGCGCGGTGCGGCCCTTTTCCTGAGCAACCAGCACCGAACCCAGTTGCGTGCCATCCGCGCGCTCGAGGTAGAGCAGGTGACCGGTGATGTCAAAGATGGCGATGACCACCGTCCAGCCCTCTGCCACAGCCTTGGCAGAAGCGGCAGCGGCAATGATCTTGGCATCAGCGAGCGAGAGTGTTTTGCGGGTCAGCATGTGGGGGTCCTGGGGTCAGAGTGAAGCGGTAGAGCGGGCCTTAAACTGGCGTCGGCTGCGGTGCAGGATGAACTCGGTATAGCCATTGGGCTGCTCACGACCGCGGAACACCAGTTCGCTGGCGGCCTGATAAGCGATGCTGGCGGCCAGATCCGTGCCCATCGGGGTGTAGGCCGCATCGCCCGCGTTCTGCCGGTCAACCACCTCGGCCATGCGCTCCAGCGCGGCCCGCACTTGAGCTTCATCGATGATGCCGTGATGCAGCCAATTGGCCACGTGCTGGCTCGAGATGCGCAGCGTCGCGCGATCTTCCATCAGGCCCACGTCATGGATGTCGGGGACTTTGCTGCAGCCCACGCCTTGGTCTATCCAACGCACCACGTAGCCCAGGATGCCTTGAATGTTGTTGTCCAATTCCTGCTGTATGGCGGCGGCATCAGGGTTTTGTGTCGCCAGAGGTGCCGTCAGCAACTCATCTGTGCCCGGCACCGGCTCTCCCAGCAATTGCGCCTGCACCGCAGCAACATCAACCAGGTGATAGTGCAGGGCATGCAAGGCAGCCGCCGTCGGTGAGGGCACCCAAGCGGTGCTGGCACCGGCCTGCGGATGGACGATCTTGGTCTTGAGCATGTCGGCCATGCGATCCGGCATGGCCCACATGCCCTTGCCGATCTGCGCACGACCGGCAAAGCCGGCCTGCAAGGCGATCTGAACGTTGCGCTTCTCATAAGCACGTATCCACGGCTGCAGCTTCACGTCGTCCTTGCGCAGTACCGCGCCGCCTTCCATGGCGGTGTGGATCTCATCACCGGTGCGATCGAGAAAGCCCGTGTTGATGAACACAATTCGCTGTTGCGCCGCGTGTATGCAGGCGGCCAGGTTGGCACTGGTGCGACGCTCTTCATCCATCACGCCCATCTTGACGGTGTTGGCGGGCAGGCCCAGCAACTGCTCAACGCGTGCGAACAGATCAACGGCCAAAGCCACTTCTTCAGGGCCGTGCATCTTGGGCTTGACCACATAGATGCTGCCGCTGCGGGAATTACGCCGCGCACCGCGCACATCGTGCACAGCGATCAGCAGCGTGATGCAGGCATCGAGCACGGTTTCATAGACAGGCTGACCGTCCAGCAGCACCGCATCGGTGGTCATGTGATGACCGACATTGCGTACCAGCATCAGGCTGCGACCCGGCAAGGTCAGCGTAGCCAAACCCGGCGCTTGATAGACCCGGTCTTCGTTGAGGCGACGCACCACCGTGCCGCTGCCCTTGGCAAAGCGCGCCTCCAGGCTGCCATTCATCAAACCCAACCAATTGCGATAAACGGCAACCTTGTCCTCGGCATCAACCGCAGCGACTGAATCTTCGCAGTCCTGAATGGTCGTAATGGCCGCTTCAATAACCAAATCGGCCACACCGGCCGCGTCGCTGGCGCCGATGGTGCTGCTGCGATCGATGACGATCTCAACATGTAAGCCGTGGTTGCGCAGCACCACGACCGAAGGCTTGGCCGCATCGCCATTCCAACCGACACACTTGTCCGGCTCACGCAGCGCAGTCCGTGTGCCATCGGCCAGAGTGACCTGCAACTGATCGCCTACGATCTCATAAGCGGTGCTGTGCATATGACTGCCGCTGGCCAAAGGCGCCAGTTGGTCGAGTACAGCGCGTGCCCGGGCAATAACCTTGGCTCCACGTGCCGCATCGTAACCGCGCGCACCAGTCACCGGCGGCTCTATAGCGTCGGTGCCATAGAGAGCGTCATACAAACTGACCCAGCGCGCATTGGCCGCATTGAGCGCATAACGCGCATTACTGACCGGCACGACCAGTTGCGGACCTGCGGTCGTGGCGATCTCGGCATCGACATGGCTTGTGTTGATGTGAAACGCAGCCGGTTCGTCGACCATATAACCAATGCGACGCAGAAATTCGGTATGCGCAGCAACATCGAAAGGCTGCTGGCGATGCTCGTACCACCACTGGTCGATTTGCGCTTGCAGCGTATCGCGTTTGGCCAGCAGCGACTGATTGCGCGGCGTAAAGGCCAGCAGTATGGATTCGACGCCAGCCCAGAACTCCGTTGCGCTCAGGCCGGTGCCCGGCAAAGCCTGTTGGGCTACGAAATCCGCTAACACGGTATCGATGTGCAAACGACCGGCAACGACAGGAGACAAGGCGGTTGAGGTAGTCAAAAGTGAGGTCTCTTGGCAGGCTTAAATCAGATGAGTTGAGGCTATCACAGTCGCAACGCGACGCAGCCACACGCGCACTCCGGCTGCCGTAAGCCGCCCAAATGATTGCGCGCTTCAACCTGCGGGATGCCAGCGCAATGGCAGGCGCGTATCATCGCGGCACTTACGAATGAGGCCCTACGATGTCTAACGCAACGCCTGCCCACACCCCAGCCACGCAAGGTCTGATCAGCGTGCGCGAAGCGACCTTCCGGCTGCTGCGTGAACTGGGCATCAACAAAGTGTTTGGCAATCCCGGATCGACCGAGCTGCCGATGTTCCGCGACTTTCCGGATGACTTCAGCTACGTCCTGGGACTGCAGGAATCCACGGTTGTCGGCATGGCCGATGGTTACGCGCAGGCCACGCACAACGCTTCCTTCGTCAATCTGCATTCGGCTGCCGGTGTCGGACATGCCATGGGCAACATCTTTACCGCCTATCGCAATCGCACACCCATGGTCATCACGGCGGGGCAACAGTCGCGCTCGTTGCTGCAGCTCGAACCCTTTCTATTTTCGACCCAGGCCACCGAACTGCCGCGCCCTTATGTCAAATGGGCCTGTGAACCGGCGCGTGCCGAAGACGTACCTGCCGCCATTGCACGCGCTTACTACATCGCCTGCCTGCCGCCCTGCGGCCCGACGTTTGTCTCGATACCCGTCGATGACTGGGATGTGCTGACTGCGCCGGTACCGGCACGCAAGGTGTCCACTGCAATGCGTGCCGTAGCCGAACAGATGGATGCACTGGCACTGGCTTTGCGTACCAGCCAACGTCCGGTGTTTGTCATCGGTGGCGCTGTAGACCGGGAAGGCGGCTGGGACACGCTGTTGCAGTTGGCCGAGCGCCATGGCGCGGTGGTGTGGGCCAGTCCGTTGATCGGCCGCTGTGGCTTCCCCGAGAACCACCCGTTGTTCGCCGGTTTTCTGCCGGCTTTCCGCGAAGAGATCTGCTCACGCTTGCAGCCGCATGACCTGTGCGTGGCCATCGGTGCGCCGGTGTTCACCTATCACGCCGAAGGCGTGGGCGACTACACGCCGCCAGGCCTTGAGGTGTGGCAATTGACCGATGATCCGGATTGGGCGGCCTGTGCCATCACTGGCACGGCGGTGTACACCAGTCTGGCTCCGGCCTTGCGCGATCTGCTCGATCGCCAAGGTCCTGCCGCACCCGCTGCGCAGCGCGGTCGCAGCGCCCCGGCACGGCTGCTGCCCACAGACCCGTTCCCCGATAGCTTCCTGATGCAAACACTGGCCGACGTGCGCAGCGCCGACAGCATCATCGTCGAAGAAGCCCCCAGCAGCCGTGGACCCATGCAGACCTATCTGCCGATCTTGCAGAGCGAAACCTTTTACACCTGCAGCAGTGGCGGTTTGGGCCATGGCCTGCCGGCGGCGGTGGGGGTGGCGCTGGCCAACCCGGGCCGTAAAGTCATCGCGCTGATCGGCGATGGATCGGCCATGTATTCCATTCAGGCATTGTGGAGCGCCGCGCAACTGGGCCTGCCCATCACCTTCATCATCGTCAACAACCGCCGTTATGAGGCCTTGCACCACTTTGCCAAACGCTTTGGCATCAAGCAGGCCGTGGGCACAGACTTAGGGGGTGTGGATTTTGCGGCCATCGCCCGGGCTCAGGGCTGCGAAGGCGTGCGTGTGGAGCGCGCCGCAGATCTGGCGGACGCCTTACGCAACGCCATCGCTGCGCCCCGGCCGACTCTGGTTGAGGTCGTGGTCAGCCAGGGCTAGTCGCGGACCGGCTTATTTGCCGCCCGGCACCCACGGACGGGAGACTTCGGTCTCCTGTTCGGTGATGAACTCGAGCAGCGCCGGCACACCCTTCTGGGTCTGCTCAATAGCGCGCTTGATAGCCGGGATGATGTCCTCGGGACGGGTGACGCGTTCGCCATAACCACCGAAGGCCCGTGCCATGGCGGCATAGTCACCCGAGATGTCAGTCGCGCGGAAACGCTCGGTGGCGTTGGGCATGATCGGCAGTTCGATGGCCATGCAGAAGTTGTTCAGCAGGATCGACAATATCGGCAGACGCTCACGGACCGCGGTTTCAAAGTCCATGCCGGTGAAGCCGATGGCCGCATCGCCCCAGACGTTGATGCACAGCTTGTCCGGATGCACGAGCTTAGCGCCCATGGCCAGCGGCAGGCCAAAGCCCAGCTGCGTGGTCTTACCCCAACCGATATACGACAGCGGCGTGGTCGACTTCCAGAACGGCACCAGTTGGTCGCGCGGACTGCCGGCATCGTGGGTGATGATGGTGTTGTCTATGTCTACCGTCCGTTGCAGATCCCACAACACGCGATAAGGGCTCAGCGGGGCCGAGTTGCTTTCGAGCTTGGGCAGCCAGTTCTGCATCCACTCGGCTTCCACGCGCTTGATCTCGGCCGCCACGGCGCTTGAATCGCGGTTGGCGGTGACGGTCTTGCGGATCTCGGCGATCACGGCACGCAGCACCAGCTGCGCATCGCCCACCAGACCCAGCACCGAGGTCACCGTCTTGTTGAGGTCCACCGGATCGTTGGTCGAGTGGATGTAAGTGGGGCCCTTGGGCATGGCGATGGCAAAGCTGCTCTCGGTGAACGAGCAACCGATGCCAAAGATGACGTCAGCAGAGCTGATGAAGTGATGGATCTGACGGTTGATGCCATGACCGCCCGAGCCCAGCGACAACGGGTGACGCTCGTTAAAGGTGCTCTTACCCGGCAGCGAGGTGCTGACCGGTGCGCCCAGCAGCTCGGCCAGCTCTTGCAGCTCGGCATAGGCATTGGCCCAGTGCACGCCCTGACCGGCGTGGATGACCGGACGCTTGGCGGCCACCAGCAAGGCTGCGGCGCGCACCACGGCCTCGGGGTCGGCACCGGAGCGGGTCTTGTAGACCGGGGTGTAATCGAGGGGCTCGGGCACTTCGTCGTTGAAGGCATCGAGGGGCACTTCGACCACCACCGGCTGCGGGCGGCCGTTACGCAGCTGCGTGAACGCACGCCGCATGATGTTGGGGGACTCGGCACCGTTGAGCACCGGCTCGTTGTGCTTGGAGATGCCGCGCATCTGCAGGGTCGAGTTGTAGTTGTACGGCAGGAACATGTTCTTGCGCGCATAACCCTGCGGCACCACCAGAATGGGAATCGAATCGGCATAGGCCTGCGCCACGCCGCCATAGGCGTTTTCGGCGCCGGGGCCGTGCTGCATGCAGAACACACCCATGCTCTCGCCACGGGTCAGACGCGAGACCGCATCGGCCATATGTAGCCCCGTACGCTCCTGGCGGACGATGATGGTGCGGATGTCTAATTTGGCGGCGGCGTCGAGCAGCGCGTTGCGCGGGTATCCGAACAGGTATTGAACTCGCTCGCGCTTGAGGATCTCAGCCATTGCCGCATCGGTTTTCACTCGGTCTATCTCCGTCCATCAGGGGTAAGCCGGGCATGATATCAGCTTGCCACCTGAGCACCGGCACACCGGCGCACCGGCGCACAGGCCACGGACGGGCTAAACTGCGGCGCTAATCCACCGCTGCCGACATCCCTCAACAGGCAGCACAGAGGCTTACGAACCATGCGGCAAGGACCTGACCGGCGACAGTTTCTGGGCTTGGCACTGGCAGCCGCCGGCTGCAGCAGCTTGGGCTGGTCATCGCGCGCGCTGAGCGGCCCGGCAGTCACTGCGCTGCAGCAGCGCGTGCTGGCCAGCCAGGTCACGTTGATCAGCGGTGCCGGCGGCAATGTGGTCAGCCTCAGCGGTGCGGACGGCGTGATTATGGTAGACGGCGGCAATGCGGCCGGTAGCGCCGCCTTGCTGTCGCTGGTGCGGGCCGGCGGGCGCAAAGTCCAAGCGCTGATCAATACCCATTGGCATTGGGACCACACCGGCAGCAACGAAACCTTGGGCAAAGCCGGCACCCGCATCATCGCGCACGAGAACACCCGTTTGTGGATGCAGCGCCCCATCATCATCCCGTGGGAAAACCGCACGTATCCGGCCGTACCCAAGCAGGCTCTGCCGACCAGCACGTTCTATACCCAGGATGCGCTGAGTTTCGGCTCGCATGACATCCGCTACGGTTATCTGGCGCAGGCCCACACAGACGGCGACCTGTACGTGCACTTGCCCAACAGCAACGTGCTGATCGTCGGTGATGTGGTCACCACTGGTGCTTACCCGACCAGCGATTACGTCACCGGCGGTTGGATAGGTGGCACGCTCGACGCGACCAAAGAGCTGCTCAAGCTGACTGACGCGAACACGCTCATCGTTCCAGGCCGGGGCCCGGTGGTTGACCGCGCGCACCTGCAGGCCGAAAGCGATATGCTCGAAGTGCTCAAAGAGCGCCTCTGGCAACTGATGCGCAAAGGCTATAGCGATCTGGATATCGTAGCCGCTCAACCTACGCCGGAATATGATGCGCGCTGGGGAGACCCGCGGCAGTTCCTGCTCAATACGTACAAGGGCCTTTGGGGCCACGTGCGCGAATTGCGTGGCGTGGTCTAAAGGCAGACATCGCATGACACTCAGCAACACAGCGCGCTCCCTCTTGCTGGTCGGCCTGCTCGGCTGCAGCTCAGTTTGGGCAGCCACACCCGTCAGCAGCGCAGACAACGAAGCACAGCATTTCCAGTGGTTGGACCAGTACTGCGGCAAGTGCCACAACGCCAACGACTGGGCCGGCGGACTGGCCTTCGACACGATGTCGCCGCAGACCATCGGCAGTGACGCCAAAGTCTGGGAAGAAGCCGTGGTCAAGCTGCGCGGCCGGCTCATGCCGCCCATCGGTGAGAAGCAGCCGCAGCAAGCGGACATCAATCGGTTTGTCGGCTGGATGGAAGGGCGCCTAGATGCGCATGCCGCAGCCAACCCCGACCCGGGCCGCGTCGGTTTGCACCGGCTCAACCGCAACGAATATGCACGCGTGGTCGAAGCGCTGCTGGGGCTGCGGGTCAATCCCGAGCTGCTGCTGCCCAAGGACACCAAAAGCGAAGGCTTCGATAACGTCGCCAATGTGCTGCGCGTTTCGCCGACTTTCCTCGACCAATATGTGTCCGCTGCGCGCACCGTCAGCGTGATGGCCGTCGGTGAACCCAAGGCGCGCTCGGCGAGCCAGACCTATCGCGCGCCGGCCTCGCGTCAGGCGTTTTATCAGGAAGGCATGCCGCTGGGCACACGCGGCGGCATGAGCATCGAACACTGGTTCCCATCCGATGGCGAGTACGAGTTCAACCTGCGTGTGCCGGTGGGTGCAGGCTATGGCTTAGGCATGGCCGAACAGAAAGTGCTGCTTATCCTCGATGGCAAGCGGGTGTTCGAACAGCAAGTCGGCGGTGAGCAGGACTCGCGGGCGGTTGACCAGTTGCAGGCACCGGCTCAGGGCAAGATCAACGCGCGCTTTCAAAAAATCCGGCTGCCGGTCAAAGCAGGCCCGCACACCATCCAAGCCACTTTCGTAGCCACCACCTTTGCCGAATCGGAGGCGACGCTGGCACCTTTCACGCCGGGTGGCGGCAGCGACGGCTACGCGCGTATCGCTGCCATCGATATCGTCGGCCCCTACAACCCGACCGGTGTCACCGACACACCCAGCCGTCGCAAAATCTTCAGCTGTTATCCCACAGCGGCCGAGCAAGAGCGTGGCTGTGCACAACAGATCATCGCGCGCATTGCCCGCGAGGCGTATCGCAGACCCGTCAATGAGGCAGACCTGGCCGCGCCATTGCGCTTTTACGAAGACGGCTATGGCAACGGAGGCTTTGAAACCGGGATACAGACAGCCCTGATGGCCATCCTGTCCAGTCCTAAGTTTCTGTATCGGGCCGAGCCGGCTCCGGCCGGCACACTGGCCGGACAAGTCTATGACTTGGACGATATGGCGCTGGCCTCACGACTGTCGTTCTTTTTATGGAGTCAGGCCCCGGACAACACGCTGCTCGAGTTGGCCGCCAGCGGCAGACTGCACGACCCGCAGATACTCAATGCGCAGGTGCAGCGCATGCTGGCCGATGAGCGTTCACGTTCGCTGATCAGTAACTTCGCCAACCAGTGGCTGAACGTCGAGAACCTCGACAACGTCGATCCCGATCAGTCCTTGTTTCCGGCATTTGATGAAGACCTGCGGCGTGCCTATCGCCGCGAAACCGAACTGTTCGTCGACAGCATCATCCGCAACGACGGCCGCATCACCGACCTGCTGACGGCTGATTACACCTTCCTCAACGAGCGACTGGCCTTGCACTACGGCATCGCCAATGTGCGCGGTGATCAGTTCCGCAAAGTGACGCTGCAAGACTCGACACGCTGGGGGCTGCTGGGCAAGGGCGCCATGCTGATGTCCACCAGTTACGGTAACCGCACCGCGCCGGTGCTGCGCGGCAATTGGATACTCGAGCGAGTGCTGGGCACACCGCCTTCCGCGCCGCCGCCGGGCGTCGAAGCGCTGAAAGAAAACCAGCCTGGCGGCAAGCCGCAGACGGTGCGCGAGCGGCTGGAGATGCATCGCCAGAAGCCCTCCTGCAATGCCTGCCATGCGGTCATGGATCCGCTGGGATTTGCACTCGAAAACTTTGACGCCGTGGGCGCCTATCGGGATCGGGATCGTGAAGCGCTGACCGCCATCGATGCGACAGCGCAGTTTGTCGATGGTCTGCGGATCGCAGGGCCCGATGACCTGCGCCGCTATCTGGCCAGCAAACCCGAACAGTTCGCGCTGACCCTGACCGAAAAGTTGATGGTGTTTGCGCTGGGACGCTCGGTGGAGTTCAGCGATAAACCCCGCATCCGAGCCATCGTTCACCAAGCGGCACAACAGGACTATCGCTTCTCAGCCTTGCTCACCGGCATCGTGCAGAGCGATCAGTTCCGTAAGGCGCGCTCGGCACCCGATAAGCCGCACGGTACGACCACGGCGGCGTTGCAAGCCGTGTCATCTTCGACTCCCTGAACGCTCAGAGGACCACTGCATGTTCATCACCCGCAAACATCTACCGCGTCGCGCTTTTCTCCGGGCGGCAGGCCTTGCGGTGGCCTTGCCGCTGCTCGATGCCATGATCCCGGCGCGTACCGCGTTAGCCAAGACCGCAGCGGCCGCCGGTGCCCGGATGCGCATGGGCTTCGTCTATTTTCCGCATGGCGCGATCATGGACCGCTGGACGCCAGTGGCCGAAGGCGAGGGCTATGAGCTCTCACCCATCCTTGAGTCGCTGAAGCCTTTCCGCAAGCAGCTGACCGTCGTCAGTGGTCTGGGCAATCGCCCGGCGCAAAGCGCAGCCGTGCACGCCATCGTGCCGGGCACTTGGCTGTCGTGCGTGCATCCGCGCGAAACACACGAGGCCTATGGCGGCATCACGGTCGATCAGATGGCCGCCGCACAGATCGGGCAGGAGACACCGCTGCCTTCACTCGAAGTGTCCACCGAGGCGCCCGGTGGCGGCGGGGCCTGCGATCGCGCCTATGGCTGCAGCTACTCGGGCACCATCTCGTTCCGCACGCCGACCACGCCGCTGCCCATGGAGTACAACCCGCGCAGCCTGTTCCAGCGTCTTTTCGGGCGTGGCAACACCGCCGCAGAGCGCAAGCTGCTGGCCACTCAGTACGCCAGCATCCTCGACATGGTCACCAGCGAAGCCCGCGACCTGCGCCGCAGCTTGGGCGGCAGCGATCAGGCCGCACTGGATGACTATCTGGACAGCATCCGCGAGATCGAGCGGCGCGTGCAGAAAGCCGAGAAGCAAGACCTGTCGGCACTGCAGTTGCCCGATATGCCTGTAGGCATTCCGGATGCTTTCAACGACCAGATGAACCTGATGTTCGACATGATGGCGTTGGCCTATCAGGCCGACCTAACGCGCGTGCAGACGTTCATGATGGCCGCTGAGGTCAGCAACATGACCTACAACCACATCGGCATCGCCGATGCCTTTCATCCGCTGTCGCATCATCAGAACGACCCGGCCAAGAAAGACAAGCTGGTACGCATCCAGCGCTATCACACCGAGCAGTTCGGCAAGTTTCTGGCCAAGCTCGCGGCCATGCCGGATGGCGAAGGGTCCGTGCTCGACAATTCGATCCTCGTGTACGGCAGCAACATGAGCAACAGCGACGCACACAACCAGTTCCCGCTGCCCATCAGCATCGTCGGTGGTGGCGCCGGCCGGATGAAGTCCGGCCGCCACATCCGTGTGCCCGACCACACGCCCTTGGCCAATGTGTTGCTGACGCTGCTCGATAAGGTCGGCGTCAAAGAGCCGGCTTTCGGTGACAGCACCGGTTTGCTGAGCGAGATCTAGCGCATGCGGCTCATCACCGTTGTCGCTGCGGGCTTGCTGCTGTGGTCGTGCGGCGTGGCTGCACAGACCGGCACCAGCACGGCCAGCGACGCCGATGGCAGCACGCCACTGATCTGGGCCGTGCACAACGATGACGTGCAACAGGTGACGCGGTTGCTTAAAGCCGGTGCGGCTGTCAACCAAGCCAATGACTATGGCGCCACGCCGCTGTCCGAGGCGGCCGTGACCGGCAACGTCGAGGTGCTGCGTCTGTTGCTCAAAGCCGGCGCCGATGTGAACGCCGGCAATGCACTCGGACAGACGGCGCTGATGGTCATCGCCCGCACCAGCAACGTCGCTGCCGCCCGACTGCTGCTGCGCAGCGGCGCCAAGGTCAATGCCGCCGAAAAGGTGCGCGGCCAGACGGCACTGATGTGGGCTGCGGCGCAAAGCCAGCCGGCCATGGTCAAAGAACTGTTGGCCAGCGGCGCCGACGTCAACGCCATCAGCCTCATCAACGAGAACCAACGTCAGGTCAGCGGTGAGCCGCGCGCGCAATATCGCCCGGCCGGCGGGTTTACCGCATTGCTGTTTGCGGCACGCCAAGGTTGTCTGGACTGTGTCAAAGCACTGCTACAGAAAGGCGCGCACATCGATTACACCGATCCGGAGGGTGTGACCGCGCTGCTCACGGCAGTCAACAATTTCAACTTCGATACCGGTGCCTATCTGCTGGCGCACGGGGCTAATCCAAATCTGTGGGACTGGTGGGGACGCTCGGCTCTATGGTGCGCCGTCGACCTCAACACCGTACCGCGTGGCGGGCGGCCGGACATGCCTTCGCTGGACAAGACCAGCAGCCTGGCCATGATCGAGCTGTTGCTCAAGGCCGGTGCCAATCCCAACTTGCAGCTAAAGCTGCTGCCGCCATTTCGTGCCGTGGGTGCGGACCGTGGCGCTGACACGATGCTCAGTATCGGCAGCACACCGCTGATCCGCGCCGCCAAAGCCGGCGATGCCTCAGCCATCAAGCTGCTGCTGGCGCACGGTGCCAACCCGAACCTGCCGCAGTTTGCCGGCATCAATGCGGTGATGGCGGCCGCAGGCTTGGGCTCCACCAACATCGACACTCGCGGCTCGCTCAAGACTCAGCCCGAGACCATTGAGAGCCTGCGGCTGCTGCTGGCCGGCGGTGGCGATATCCGGCTGCAGGACAAGCAAGGGCGCACCGCCTTGCACGGTGCCGCCTTCTGGGGCTGGAACGACGTGGTGCGCTTTCTGGTGGCGCAGGGAGCTTCCCTGCAGGCGGTCGACACGAAAGGCCTGACACCACTGGACTACGCTTTAGGCAAAGCCGGCGGGCAGGGACGCGGCGGACAGGGCGTCACCGTCAACCGCGACACCGCGCAGTTGCTCCAGTCCTTGCAGGCAGCAGCCGGCACCGCGCAGCGCTAAGCTATCTGGCATTCATTCGGTTCGGATCACATCAGCACTTTTGAGGTTGGACACATGGCGGAGCGTCGTTTGGTTTGGGATCTGCCCCTGCGGGCTTTTCACTGGTTGTTGGTACTGGGCATTCTGGGACTGTTCCTGACCGCCAAAGCCGATGCCGACTGGTTGAGCTGGCTCACCGGCCGCTTTGATGTCATGTGGATGCCGTGGCATTTCCGCTGCGGCTATTTCGTGATCGGCCTGCTGCTGTTTCGCCTGATCTGGGGTTTTGTCGGCCCGGCTCATGCGCGCTTTGGGCACTTTCTGCCGGGCCCGCGCGCTTTTCTGGCCTATCTGCGTACCGTGGCCCAGCGCGACTCCAAGCCCAGCGTCGGCCATAACCCCATGGGCGCTGTCATGGTCGTGGTCATGCTGCTGATGGTGGCGACTCAGGCCTTCACCGGCCTGTTCACTTCCGATGACATCGTCTGGGCAGGGCCGTTTTTCCCGTCTGTCAGCGCCAAGCTGTCAACACTGGCCGGGTCCATCCACCACCGCAACTTTGCGATCCTGCAATGGATACTGGGGCTGCACGTGTTGGCTATCTTGGTTTACAAGTTCTATAAGCGCCAACCACTCGTATCGGCCATGGTGCACGGGCATAAGAGTGCGGACGTAGTGCCGGCTGACCAGCAGATCAGCAGTTCACGCCTGCTGTTGGCCGTGGTGGTAGCGCTGGCCGTGGCCGGCGCGGTCTATTGGGTGATAAGTCAGGCACCGCCGCCTGCAGAACTGAGCTACTAGGACAGCAGCTCAGTCGATTTGTCAAAACCGCAAGACGTCAACCGGGCGCCGCAGCAGCCCGGTTGAACGCCAGTGCCTTACTTGGCGCGGTACGAGTCGTGGCAACCGCCGCAAGCCTTGCCGATAGCGCCGGCAGCCTTGAGCGTGTTGGCCTTGTCGCCCGTAGCAGCCGCAGCGGCCAGCTCGGTGGCAGCCTTGGCCAGATCGTCAGCCTTGGACTTGAAGTCGGCCTGGCTGTTCCAGATGCCGTCCAGCGCAGTGGTCTTGAACTGCGTGAACTTGCGGGTGTCCGCAACGAACAAGTCGGGGATGATCGGGGCGAGGTGAGTCAGACGCTCGGCAGCCTTAGCGACCACGGCAGCGTTGAACTCGGCATTGCCACGCAGCATGCCGCCGACCGGGCCCCAGGTGGCACCGATGACCTTGAACAAACCCTGACGGGTCTCGATCTGGCCCTTGGCCACATCTTCCGGTGAAGGCGGCGTGCCCGGTGCAGCAGCGTGGGCAACAGCGACAGATAAGGCGGCCGCAAGGGCGAGGCTGATCAGACTCTTCATGCTCATATTCCCCCAGTAGACAAACGTTAGAAAAACAGACCCTAGTCTAGCAGAGCAGGCGCGGAGCCAGTCTAGCTCCGGCTCACTCGTTGTACCTGCAACGAAACCGCGGAAGCGTCCCGCAGTGCTGTCAGTTACCGCGACTGACTACAGCCGCCGTGGCGATAAGCTCTTCGAGCAGCGCCAACGAGGCACGACCGGAGCAGGTGAACGGATCGAGCACCGGCTTTTTGTTGTACTTGAGCAGCAGGGCCGGATTGACCTTGGTGATGTTCACCTGACCCATGGTCCAGTTGCCGAAACGCCGCTCGTTGATTTCTTCGAAGCTGAGAATGCGCACATGGGCGTTGCGCGTATCGCGCACGATGGCATTAAAGGTTTCGCACACGTCATCCCGGCCCCCCTCAAGCACCTGCAAAAAGATGTCATCGCTGTAGCAGAGCATGCCGGTGATGCCGCGCTCGGGATTGTTGCGCCGGCTTTGCAGCATGATGGCGTCGATGGCCTCAGCCGTGAGAGTGGTAGCGGCGCGGCTGGCATAGAGCAGTCTGACGAGCATGGTGCGGTCAATCCTTGAGGTTGAGCAGAGATAGAAACTCACGCCGCAAAGGCGCGTTCTTCAGAAACGATCCGCGCATCACACTGTTGACCATCTTGGCACCGGTATCGCGCACACCGCGCCAGTGCATGCAGAAGTGGTCGGCTTCCATGACCACCGCCAGTCCATCGGGGCTGACCTTGTTCATCAGCAAGTCGGCCATCTGCGTGATGGCCTCTTCCTGAATTTGCGGACGGCTCATGATCCATTCGGCCAGACGCGCGTACTTGGACAAGCCGATGAGGTTGGAGTGCTCATTGGGCATGATGCCCACCCACAACCGTCCCATGATCGGACAGAAGTGATGACTGCAGGCACTGCGCACTGTTATGGGCCCGACGATCATCAGTTCGTTGAGCCGCTCGGCATTGGGAAACTCCGTGACCGCAGGTTGCGCCACATAGCGACCGCGAAACACTTCTTGCAGATACATCTTGGCAACACGACGCGCAGTGTCTTGTGTGTTGTGATCGCTTTGCGTGTCGATGACCAAGCTGTCGAGCACTGCTTTGAATTTGCCTTCGACTTCATCCAGCAAGGCCTCGAGGTCGCCGGGCTGCAGATAAGCGGCAATGTTGTCGTTGGCGTGAAAGCGCTGCTTGGCGGCCTTGATGCGCTCGCGGATCAGGGCGGAAACAGGCGGGGAGGCGTCGCTCATGGATTGGGGTCGTCCGGAAGGCAAGGCAGCCAGTCTAGTGAGGGCGCACGTCAGCAGCAATGTCCTTTTGGCTGCGGGAAGCCCTCATTGGGCCGGCGCACGCTGTTGTGTTAGTCTGCGCGCCTTGCTGGGCGTCCTGCCCGGTGCTTCTTCCTCTGACAGATAAGGGATTGCCCACCTATGACCACCAAGCTCGATCGCCCGCTCAAGCGCGAAATCCTCATCGGCGACAAGGCCTACACACTGACCATTGATGCCGACGGCCTCAAGCTGGTTGAGAAGGGCCGTCGCAACGGTCCGTCTTTGACCTGGAAGACCATCGTCGGTGCCGACGGCACGGCCGACAGCCACCAGGGCTAAGGCATCATGAGCCTACGTCCATCCAGACTGCTACTGGCTGCTAGCGCGGCTTTGCTGCTGGGTGGATGTTCACTGTTGGCAGGTCGCTTTGGTGATCTGCCGACACCGCCGCATGTCGATCTGGCCCGCTACATGGGCCACTGGCGCATCATCGCCAACATCCCTTATTTTGCCGAGGCCGGCTGCCAGGACTCTATCGAGAGCTACGCGCTGCGCCCGGACGGTGACATCGACAACTGGTTCAGTTGCCGCAAAGACTCTCTCGATGCGCCCTTGCAGCGCATCGCACAAGCGCGGGCGGTCGTGGTCAATCACGACAGCAACGCCGAATGGAACGTACTGTTCTATCAGTTTCTCAAGATCAAGTATGTGGTGCTGGCGGTCGACCCCGACTACCGCTGGGCGGCCATCGCTCACCCCAGCCGGCAATATGGCTGGGTCGTGGCTCGCGATCCGTCGCTGCCTGAGGCCACCTATCAGCACATCCTGGCGCTGTTTGCCCAACAGGGCTATGACACGCAACGCTTCGTCAAAGTACCGCAATCGCCCGTAGCGCTCGAGCCACCCCCGTTCAAGTGAGCCTCACGCGCACGCAAGTGGCGATCATCGGTGCGGGCCCGTCGGGTCTGCTGCTCGGCCAATTGCTGCACCGGCAAGGCATAGACACCATCATCCTTGAGGCGCGCTCTGCGGAGTACGTTTCGGCCCGTGTTCGGGCTGGCGTGCTCGAAGAGATCACCGTGCGCAAACTCGAAGAAGCCGGCTGCGCCGATCGGCTGCATCGCGAAGGCTTGGTGCATCACGGCACACACATCGCTTTTGACGGCCAACTGCATCGCATCGATATCCATGCCCTGACCGGTGGCAAGGTGGTCACGGTTTATGGCCAGAGCGAAGTCACGCGTGATCTGATGCAGGCCCGGCAGGGGCTGGCTTTACCCACGGTTTACGAAGCTGCGGATGTGCAGTTGCACGATCTGGAAGGTGCGACGCCACGTGTCACCTACACCCACAAGGGCCAGGTGCACACCGTGCTGTGCGATTACATCGCCGGCTGCGATGGTTATCACGGCATCAGCCGCCGCAGCATCCCGCAAGGTTTGATCAAGACCTTCGAGCGGGTCTATCCCTTCGGCTGGTTGGGCATTCTGGCCGATGTGCCTTCCTTGCCCGAGCTGGTCTATGCCTACCACGACCGCGGGTTTGCCATGTGTTCACTGCGCTCGCCCACACGCAGCCGCTATTACGTGCAATGCGACGCGGACGATGACGTCAGCCAATGGAGCGACGCGCGCTTCTGGGACGAGCTGTTGCAGCGTGTTGATCCGCTGACAGCCTCACAGATCGTCACCGGTCCATCCATCGAAAAGAGCATCGCACCGCTGCGCAGCTTTGTTGCCGAGCCGCTGCGCTACAACCGGCTGTTTCTAGTCGGCGACGCGGCGCATATCGTGCCGCCGACTGGCGCTAAGGGATTAAACCTTGCGGTTAGCGATGTGCACTATTTGTCGGAAGCGCTGTTTGAGCTTTACCGCGAACACAGCACCGCGGGCATTGACGCCTATTCGGCCACCGCGCTGGCGCGTATCTGGAAGACCGAGCGCTTCTCCTGGTGGATGACCTCGCTGCTGCATCGCTTCCCAGATCAAGATGCGTTTGCGCAGCGCCTACAGCTCACCGAGCTGCAATATCTGGCCAGCTCGGAAACCGCGCAGCGCCTGCTGGCCGAAAACTACGTGGGTCTGCCGGTTTAGCCAGCGGCTGTTTCAGCGGAAGCTGACGCCCAGACTTTCCAACGCTGCACGGATCGCCAGCCGCGCATCACTTAACGGCAATTCGCCGGCCGCATAGCGGTCGGCCAATTCAAACAAGGTGGCATAAGCACCGGACTGATCGACAGCCACCTGCAATTGCACCTCATCGTGATTGCCCCACAGCAGCTCCCAGCTCGCCATGACCTCAGACCAGAAGCGGCGTGTGCTCTCGTAGTAGCGATCGGCCGCCGCAAAATCACCGTCTTTAATGCGCTCATAGCGGGCAACGCCATATTCTCGCGCCAGATAGGGCAGGGGACTGCCCGGGGCGGCGGCCTTGAGGTTGTTCTCTTCCTGCAGCCAGCCACCGGGCACGATCGTGTGGCGATTCGTGCCGAGTAACAGCCGGTAGTCCTGCCGCACGCTCCACTCGCGCCGCGGCAGCGGGCGGGCTGTATCGCCACTGATCCACGTCGAGAAGCTGGCCGTATGCTCCCAGCGCCCCAGGCCTGCGTAGCGCGGTGAGTCATCAACCTGATAAACCGTCTGCGACCATTGGCCACGCACCTGCAACGGCGCCAAAGCACGCTTGTGCCAGTGCTCTGCGCCTTCATATTCGATCAGCTGATGAGGCTCAAAACGCCAATCCTGCCGCCAATGGCGCGTGACGCTAGTCTCACCGGGTTTACCGTCTTCGCCCAGCACGCGCATCTCCAGCACATGCACCAGACTGATATGACGGCCGTCGTCGCTATCGACATAGACCTTTTCGGTGCCCCAGGACTGATACGGACGCTGCCGCTGACCATCGGCCTGAAAGCTCGCCACTTCGATGAAGTCAAACGTCACCCGGTAGGTGCCCGCCATGGCCTGGATCGCTCTGCGGTCGCGCTCAAAGGCCGGCACATAGGCCTCACGCAAGCCCTGCCAGGCCTCACCCGGTGCGGCATCGAGCGCCACCGCAGGACCGCGGGTGGTGCCACCGCGCGGCGCCGGGGCCTCACTGCCCAGCGGCCAAGAGAAGGTATAGCGTGACGGCGGTGCGGCGGCCTGCAGCGGGCCGGCCAGCCAGACACTCAGCGCGGACAGCGTCACGAGGCAGCGCAGTGTTTTCAGGCGGCAATTCACAGGGGCAATGCCATTTTCATGGCCGCAGCGTAGCCATGGCTGGCCCGCATGGCAAACGGCTTGAACTGTCCGGTGCAATGGGCTTTCATTCACCCATGAACAAACTGCTAGTCACTGTGTTGACCGTTTCCGCCAGCCTCGCCTGGGCTCTGCCGGCTCGAGCCACCGTCTACGAACTGGTATCGGGCAGCAGCGGCAGTTTTGGGCGCGAGGAGCGCGTCGTCACCCGTTATGACGACACGCTCTATGACATCGCGCGCCGCTTCAGCTTGGGGTCCGAGGAAATCGTCCGAGTCAATCCGGGCATAGACCCTTGGCTGCCCGGCGAGGGCCGCGACGTGACCATTCCCGGCGAGCGGGTGCTGCCGGCCTCGGCGCACGAGGGCATTGTCGTCAATCTGCCCGAGCACCGGCTTTACTACTATCCCAAAACCCCGGCCGGACAAAAGCCGGTGGTCATCACCTATCCGGTGAGCATCGGCAAGATGGACTGGCATACGCCACTGGGCAAAACGCGCGTGGTCTCAAAGACCGAACGTCCCAGTTGGACGCCGCCCGAGTCGGTACGCAAAGAACATCTGGCCAACGGTGATCCCTTGCCGGCTGTTGTCGGTCCCGGACCTGACAACCCGCTGGGCTTATTTGCGATGCGCTTGGACATCAAGCCCGGGGCCTATCTGATCCATGGCACCAACAACCCCATTGCCGTGGGCATGGCCGTGACTCACGGCTGTATCCGCATGTATCCGGAGGACATTGAAGCGCTGTTTCCCATGGTGCCGGTGAACACACCGGTCTATCTGATCAATGAGCCTCTGAAGCTGGCTTGGGTCGATGGCGCGTTGCTGCTGGAAGTGCATCCGCCGGTCAATGGCGAAGGCCAGACCATCGAACCGGACGTCGAACAGTTCACGGCCCGTCTGGAACAAGCCTTGGGCGATCAGGTCGTGGCGATCCATTGGGACTTGGCGATTGCCGAATTGCGCAAAGCCCGCGGTATGCCGGTGGTGGTCGGTCTGGCGGCAGACAAGCCCGATGAACAACTGGCCGTGCCCGCCACAGCGGCCAACGTGCCGCGCTGACGCCGTTGCGCAAAGATTTCGTAAGACAAAGGTTGAACCGGCGCGCAAATTGGTTATAGTTCGCGGCTTGCGCCGCCACCACCAGCGCATAACGGTTTGATTTTCCTAATTATTGAACAAATCCAGCCAGATGTCTGAACGCGAAAACGAGCGGTTTGATCTCGATGAAGAGTTCCTGGTCGAACAGGAAGACGGTAACGACTACGACCGTATTCTCGACAAGGTGGACAAGCGCGCCCGCGACAAGGGCAAAAAGGGCAAGGCCGCCTGGAGCAAGCTCGAAGAGGTCCTCGCGGACCGTAAACTCGAGCGTGATCTTCAGGACTTCGACGATCTCGAAGTTTAACTCCGGCTGACGGACCGGCACTATGAACGCACAGGCCCTGTTGCCTTGGATCGTGCTGAAGTTCGGCGGGACCAGCGTGTCCAGCCTGAACAACTGGCGCAACATCGCCAGCATCGTCAATCGCCGGCGCGCGGAAGGCGCTGCGGTACTGGTGGTGCACTCTGCCGTCAGCGGCATCACCGATAAACTTGAAAAGCTGCTAGTGGCTGCGCTGCAAGGCCACCATGAAGCGGCCATGGCGGCCATCGAAGAGCGCCACGACCAGCTCTGTACCGATTTAGGCCTGGGCCGCAGCGAGCAGCTGCAGGGCTATTTCACCGAACTGCGCCAGATCGCCCAGGGCGTGAGCCTGATGGGTGAGGTCAGCGACCGCACGCGGGCCCGCGTGATGGCCAACGGCGAGCTCATGGCCACCGAGATCGGCAGTCGCTTTCTGCAACAGCAGGGCATAGACGTGCGCTGGTGGGACGCACGCGATGGCTTGCGCGCCGAAGAGCGTAGTAATGCTTCTTCACGCGGCAGTCTGCTATCGGCCACCTGCGACTTCTCGCCCGATGCGGCACTGGGTGCGCGCTTGCAGGCGCTGGCACCGGTGGTCATCAGCCAGGGGTTTATCGCCCGCGATCATGACGGCAACACGGTGCTGCTGGGCCGCGGCGGCTCCGACACATCAGGCGCTTACTTTGCAGCCAAGCTGCAAGCACTACGGCTGGAAATCTGGACCGACGTGCCCGGCATGTTCAGCGCCAATCCACGCAGTACGCCGGCTTCGCGACTGCTGCGTGAGCTGCATTACGACGAGGCCCAGGAAATCGCCAGCAGCGGCGCCAAGGTGCTGCATCCGCGCTGCATTTTGCCGGTGCGTGCGCAGCACATCCCGCTGTTTGTCTACGCCACGCAGTCACCCGACATGGAAGGCACGCACATCAGTGCCACGCCCATCGACGGCAGCGCCAAAGTCAAGGCCGTGTGCGTCAAGAAGGGCATCACGTTGCTGGCGCTGGACAGCCCGGGGATGTGGCACGAGGTTGGCTTTCTGGCCGATGCCTTTCAGATCATCAAGCAACACGGCTTGTCGGTCGATCTGGTATCGACCTCAGAAACCAACGTCACGGTGTCATTAGACCCCGCAGCCAACACGCTCGATGCAGCAGCCATCGACGCCGTTGTGGCAGACCTCTCGCAGCTCTCACGCGTGCAAGTCATCGGTCCGTGCGCGTCAGTCAGCCTGGTGGGGCGCAATATCCGCGCGATCCTGCACCAGTTGGGCGGTGCCTTCGAATTCTTTGAAGAGCAGCGCATCTATCTGGTGAGCCAAGCGGCCAACGATCTGAACTTCACCTTTGTGGTCGATGAAGATCAGGCCGACCGCTTGGTCAATCAGTTACACGACTTGCTGATCCAACCGGTGGCCGGCGACCGCGTGCTGGGCCCGACTTGGGAGCAGCTGTTTAACAAGCCCGCTGCTGTGGGCAAGCGTCCGCAGCAATGGTGGGAAGCGCGCTCTGCCGAGTTGCTGCAGGCCTTGGGTACACGGGATGCGGCCTATGCCTACGACACCGGCACGCTGCGCACGCGCGCGCAATCGCTGCTCTCGCTAAAAGCCATAGACCGCGTGTTGTACGCCACTAAAGCCAACCCCAACACCGCCATTGTGCAGCTGCTGCAGGCCGAGGGCGTGGGCATGGAATGCGT
>Ga0136644_10001130_pt1 | contig 21146 bp, 30 predicted proteins | sample C_130820_EF_Meta_FD_94780 | JGI IMG/M metagenome (GOLD analysis project Ga0136644, IMG submission 94780) | Freshwater microbial communities from Lake Croche, Canada to study carbon cycling - C_130820_EF_MetaG (v2) (version 2) | ecosystem: Environmental > Aquatic > Freshwater > Lake | place... | reverse complement strand
TAGAAGTAGGCAATCTATTCGAAGTTGAATTTCATGATGGAGAATATGGATTCGATGAAGAAGAGGCAGATATTCTATTCTCGTAAAATTAGTATATTTATATATTCACATGGGGATGCTTTGGAATTGATTCACAATTTGGAGGTAATACCACACGCAGAGAGAAGTACTAGATCTCTTTAAATCTGTACAAAACAATAACCGTAGAATTATCTACTATGACCTTTGATTCTCTTATGAGTTTCATCGGTGCTGACGAGTACGCATACGCTGCTTAGTCACATCCCGTATCACTCATGGGACTTTAAAAAGAAGTGAAAACCCCGCTATAGTCTCAGTATTATAGCTCTGCTCCTTATGGGAGTTTCTTGGTAGTCATAAAACCAAGTGGTGGATATCGTAAGGACCAAAAACCATACGACCCCTACTGATCAGGATAAAAACAGATCTAAGCGTGTGAGACGTTGGTATTATTGTTCATTGTGAAGACACGGCTTCGATGCCGTCATCTCCAACTGACTAGTGTATTTTTAGTGTATACATTAGATAATAAGGGCAGAAACATTAAAAAACATCGCGAGGTAGAGCAGCGGTAGCTCGGCGGGCTCATAACCCGTAGGTCGGTGGTTCGATCCCATCCTTCGCAACTAAAATAAAAGTTATGAAAATAGTTAGTATCTTTTTGATGAGTGTATTGACAGCTAGTCCAATAAAACCGGAAAATAAATTAATAGACTTAAAAAAGATTAGTTTTGAAACGTTAGAAGAAACGGTAACTGTGACTACTTATACCATCGATCCAAAAGAAACTGACGACGATCCTCTTATTACTGCTAGCGGTTTTAAACTTGACTCTTTAAATCCAAGACGTCACAAAATAATAGCCGTAAGTAGAGACTTAAAAAAGAAGTTTAAGTTTGGACAAAAAGTAAAAATTACCGGTATTGGAAAACATAGCGGCATTTACGTAATACGAGATTTGATGAATAAAAGATGGAAAAATAGAGTGGATATTCTCATTAATCCAGAAGACAAACAGACCAAATATCACAAAGCTAAATTGATTAAAATATAACTACCTGCCGCTGGTTTAACCAGAGCATGACTTGGATGGCGACTTAGAAAAATTGTGGGTAGTTTTTTAAATATTAAGGTTGATTGGAATGTATCCTTTAACTGTAGAAAGGGCGGGTACCTCGCGGTTAGAAATGCCAATCGTAAAAGCAGATGTCCACGCACCCATCTTCTGCTTTCCTAAACTTAAAGACGTTGGCTGTCAAAACGTCTCTAAAATAAGCAGAACCATTAGTATTGATATCAAAAGCTAATGGTTGGTGGGAGATGAGTATCGACGTCTGCAGCGGACGACGCTCACACCACTATAATAGTCAGGTGGGCGTAATGAGGAATGGTTCCGAATCCATTTATTGGTTGCTTATCCGGTTCGAGTCCGGCCCTGATTACAAAATTATTAATTATGTTTATAGGTTATTACATTATTTGTGTTATTTACTGTTTCTATCAGCTAAATAAAAGGTACAGAAAATCAGGTGTTAATTATAATTCACCAGAATTAGACGCTATTATGGTTGTAGTGATGGCTTGGGTATTGGCTCCTATCGACGTGTCTCTAACTTGGATTAGATTGTACAAGGAAGCAGAACAAGCTAGAATAGATCAGAATATATTGGATATCAAAATAGAAGAAGAAGACGGAGTCTATTAGTAGAAATAATTGCTGTTGTTCTTTGACATATAGGAGAAATAAAATATGGAAACACTATCATTCGTTTTAGGGATGAGCCTAGTGGTGGTTATCGCGTTAGCGGTAGTTGCTGTTATTGCCTTCGTTAAGACCATAAAGTTAGAAAAAAGAATCGAAGACCTTAATAGAGACGTTATTGAAATTGACGCTCAAACAAATAGAGTACTATCTTATGAGATAGAACAAGTTCACAGAAATCGAGCAGAATTAGAACAAGCTATATACAGCACAATGGATTCTCGATTAGACAAATTAGAATCAAAATTAATTAACAAAAAATAAAAAATAAGTCAAGAACAACAGCTTTACTTTAAACTTTTATTTCTCCATCTTTTCTATAATTGTTACATTTATATTATAAACAATTAAACTAATGAATCAAAAACAACAACAGGTAGATTTAACCAAAACTACGCCATGGCTTTGCGACAATTGTGGTCACGATGCTTTTACAATGGGAATGCTATTAAGAAAAGTAAGTAAATTTTTATCCGCAGATGGTAGAGAAGGTTTGGCGCCAGTGCAAGTTTTTTGCTGCACTAAATGCGGACACGTTAACAAAGATTTTTATCCACCAGAATTAGCAATAACAGAAAACGATGAGAAAAACGAAGAATAAAGAAATATACGGAGATAGCGTTATCTACACATCAGAAAATACAAGACAAGTACTAAAGACCGATTCTATAGTAGACGGTATAGTTGATCAATTCATAGATAGATCAAGAGTTGGTAAGGCGAAATACAACACCGATTTGGACAGAAGCGATTTATCTTTATCTGAGTGGTTGCAACACGCTATAGAAGAACACATGGATTCGATCTTGTATCTACAAAAAATAAAGTCTACAATAGACGGTAAAAAAGTATACTAATGCCAAAACACGAGTGGAAAGTAAATTATGCGTATCAGAAATCTGTTTCCTACTCGCAGTATTCAATATACAAGCAATGTCAATATCAGTGGTATCTTAACTACATTAAGAAGCTGAAGATATTCAAACCGTCTGTACATTTAACATTCGGTACTTCTTTTCACGAAACAATACAAGATTGGTTAAAAGTAATGTTCGAAGAATCGGCTAAGAAAGCAGACGAAATGGATTTATCAGGATTGTTGAAAGAGAGAATGTACGAGAATTATAAGGAGGCTTTAGCAGAACAGAAAGGCGAACACTTCATAAAACCAGAAGAGTTCAAAGATTTCGTAGAAGACGGTATTACTATTCTAGATTGGATAAAGAAAAGAAGAGGCGAGTACTTTAACTTAAGAACGACAAAACTTATCGGTATAGAAATTCCAATCGAGCAATACATAGTAGAAGAGATTCCAAACGTTATAATGACTGGATCTATTGACTTGATATTCTTTAATAAAGTAACCGAGACTTACGAGATATACGATATTAAAACTTCCACTAAAGGTTGGAACGACAACGATAAGAAGGACGCCAATAAGATAAGTCAATTATTACTGTATAAGCACTTTTATTCAAGAGCATTAAACGTTCCTATAGATAAAATAGAAGTCAGATTCTTTATAGTAAAGAGAAGGCCTTACGTTAACCCTGATTTTCCTACTAAGTACGTTCAAGAATTTATTCCAGCGCAAGGAGCAAAAAAGGTAAAAGACGCAGTAGCAGGATTTGAATCATTTGTCAAAGAGTGTTTTACAAAAGACAATAAGTATATCGACAGAGAATATCCCAAGAATTTGGATGGATGTAAGTGGTGCCCATTTCGAGACAAACCAGATCTTTGCGATAGAAAAGTTTAATATAAATTCATATTTACTCTTTATCTACATATTTATAGTAAATGTATTAAATATGATTAGCAAAACAAAAAGAGTCATTACATCTGTGAAGATACCAGAGACTCTATATGAGGACTTTAAAATTACTTCAATAAGAACCAAGATGAACTTACAAGACATAGTGGAGAGAACTATGTATATGTATCTGACTGATTCCGGTTTCAGAGCCAAGATGCACGAGCAGTACAATACTTATTATACAGGATCAGAAATTATAAACGCAATAAAATAGTTACACAAATGGTAAAAGGTTACATTCCACAAGCACAGAGAAAGAAAATTCTTTTGCTTTGTGATGATATTAGAATGACCAGCGGTATATCCACAATGGCTAGAGAAATAGTCGTAGGTACTGCACACAAATTTAATTGGATCAATTTAGGTGGAGCCATTCAACACCCAGAAGAGGGTAAGAGATTGGACATCTCAGAAGATACCAATAACATTCAAGGCATAACAGACTCATCTGTATTCATCTACCCTATAAACGGATACGGATCTCCTGAAATGGTAAGACAAATGATACAGATAGAAAATCCTGATGCTATCATGTTCTTCACAGATCCTAGATACTGGATTTGGCTGTTTCAAATGGAGAATGAAATAAGAAAAAAAATCCCAATGATTTACTTAAATATTTGGGACGATTTACCAGCTCCTTTATACAACAAACCGTATTACGAATCCTGCGATACTTTAATGGCTATTTCAAAGCAAACAAAGAATATCAATAAAATGGTATTAGGAGATAAAGTTGCGAATAAAATATTAAAGTACATTCCACACGGTATCAACGAAAAAACGTTTTATCCTATTACAGAATTCATGAAAGAGGATAACGAAAGATTGAAAGCAAAGAGTGATCAAGTATTTGGAAAAGATAAACCAGAATTCGTAGTATTCTATAACGCTAGAAATATTAGACGTAAGTGTACTTCTGATTTGATTGCGGCTTACGCTCAATTTTGCGATAAGATTGGAAAAGAAAAAGCTAAAAAGTGTGCTCTACTATTACATACACAAGTAATGGACGAAAACGGTACAGATTTAGCAACGGTAAAAGATTTATTGTGCGATCCAGAATATCAAAGAGTTATTTTTCACGATGCTAGAGTCGCAGCTCAAGAAGTTAATTTACTATATAACTTATCAGATGTTACAGCATTAATATCTTCTAACGAAGGTTGGGGATTATCATTGACCGAATCTATGATGTGCGGTAAAATGATTATAGGAAACGTAACAGGCGGTATGCAAGATCAAATGAGATTCGAAGATGAAAGCGGTAATTGGATCGATTTTAATGAAGAATTCTGTTCTAATCATTTCGGTACGTATAAAAATCACGGAGAATGGGCAGTGCCAGTATACCCAACTAATATGAGTATTGTTGGCTCTATTCCTACTCCATATATCTTTGACGATCGTTGTGATTTTAGAGATGTAGCAAATGCAATAGAAGAAGTTTATAATTTACCTGCAGAAGAAAGAGAAAAAAGAGGAATGGCTGGTAGAAAATGGGCGCAATCAGAAGAATCTATGATGACAGCAGCGCACATGTGTGACAATGTTATCGATTGCATAGAAGAAACGTTTGAGACATTCGCTCCTCGCAAATCTTTTGAACTTCTAAAAATAGACAAATTACCAAGAAAGAAAATTGTACACAAACTAACTTATTAATATGAAACAATACTGTGTTATTAGTTGTCCTATAGACACTTATTCCGGTTACGGCGCAAGAGCAAGAGATTTCGTCAAAGCTCTTTATCAATTAAAAAAAGACGAATACGATATCAAAATAATGCCTCAACGTTGGGGTTCCACTCCATGGGGATACATAAATGATCATTTAGAAGAATGGGGATTTTTAAACGCGTTGCTTTTAAACGGTCAAATGCAAAAGCAACCAGAAATTTGGATTCAGGTTACTGTTCCTAATGAATTTCAACCGGTAGGCAAATATAATTTAGGAGTTACTGCGGGTATTGAAACAACTCTATGCCACGCTACATGGATCGAAGGAGTTAATAGAATGAATTTAACTTTAGTATCATCAGAACATGCTAAGGCGGTTTTCCAACAATCTGCATTTGAACAAAAAGATAATAATGGAATAACGGTGAATCAAATTAAATTAGAAAAGCCAGTAGAAGTGCTATTCGAAGGCGCTGATCTAAATAAATACTTTCATATTCCAGACGAAGATTTAGATGGAACAGATTTAGTTGAGGAATTGGATGAAATCAAAGAAGAGTTTTGTTACTTATTTGTTGGACACTGGTTACAAGGCGATATTGGACAAGACAGAAAGAACGTTGGTCTATTAATAAAAACTTTTTTAGAAACTTTTAGAAATAAAAAACAAAAACCAGCGTTAATATTAAAAATGTCAGGAGCTGGTTCTTCAATCATGGATAGAGAAGAGATATTAAGAAAAATAGATGCAATCAGATCTCAAGTAATTGGAGACTTGCCTAACATCTATCTATTACATGGAGAATTGGACGACCAAGATATCAATAACTTATATAATCATGGGAAAGTAAAAGCAATGGTGAGCTTAACAAAAGGAGAGGGATTCGGTAGACCTTTGCTTGAATTTACTTTGAGTAAGAAGCCTTTAATAACAACATCATGGTCAGGTCATACGGACTTCTTATTCATGGAATACGTTTCTATGGTTGGTGGACAAGTTACTCAAATACACCCTTCAGCAGTAGTAGAAAATATGTTAATACCAGAATCAGGTTGGTTTAGTCCAGATTTAAAACAGGTTGAATTCTACTTGAAAGACGTATACGAAAAATATCCTAAGTATCAAGAGAGAGCAAAACAACAAGCTCATCAATCAAAAACTAAGTTTAGCTTTGATGAAATGAAAAAGTTATTGGGACTTTATTTAGATAAAATTCCTAAACAAGTTGGATTACAATTACCTAAACTAAAGAAAATAGAAGTTAAAAATGACAAGTAAAGAATTTTGTATATGGTTACAAGGATTTACAGAAGGAGTTCACGAGTTTAATATAACACCAAAACAGTGGGATATATTAAAAGAAAAATTAGATGAAGTAGAAGATGAAGAAGACTTCATAGAAACCCCAGGTATGTTTGAAGTACATCGAGAACCTTCATATTCTCCTTATCCTCCTTATTGGAATCCTTATAGTCCATTTCATGTAACATCTAATCTTACTGGTAGTGGAACAACATATACGCCTGGATTTGCAGTAACAACAACTCCAAATACACACGGTTATATTACAACATATAATCCAATAACATTTACGTGTAGTGGTTCATCAACCGGAACAGCGACTTATCCAATTCCAGGCGCTACGGTTACTTACACTACAAATGGTACACCAAATTGGTATACAACAACAATAGTTAACGAAAAAACATTATTAAATGACTGATCAAATAATAACATGTCCTAAGTGTAACGCAGCAGAAGCTTGTTATGTAACCGCTGTAAATGAATTTCACAACGCATACTCTTGTTTAAGTTGTGGATTTTCTACTAGTGATTTAATGGTAGTAGAAGATTTCGATTTTGAAGCCTACGAAGAACAACTTCCAGAGTTATACAAAGACATCAAATATACCGACGAAAAAAACAGAGTGTGGTATCCTCAAGTAATTAACATAGAAAACAAAGGAACGGTATTCGCAAACGGCTCTTCAAAAGAATCGTGGGAATGGAGTGGAATAAAAAGCGTAGCTTTATCTGAAGAAGAAAAAGAGTCTCCAAAATTTAAAGGAAAAACTCACAAATCAGATTCTTCTACATTAAAAAACTTCGGTACTGATTATTTCGATGCGTGCGATTATATAGGACTATTCGACTAAAAAAAGATTATGATTAAAATAAGTTATGCTATAACTGTGCACAACGAAGCACAGGAGCTCGATAGGCTTTTAAAACAATTAACAGATAACATTGATAAAGAAGACGAGATCGTTGTGCAGATGGACACTACAGCAACAGCAGACGTAAAGTTTGTTGTGGACAAATACTCAATTAAATCTCACATATTTGGATTGAACAATGATTTTGCAGCCTTTAAAAATAAATTAAAATCAGAGTGCGCAGGAGATTACATCTTTTTTATAGACGCAGATGAATATATTTCTCAATTTTTATTTGAAAATATTAAAGAAATACTTGAGAGTAATTCTGTTGAGTGCTATTCTTTACCTCGAGTAAATACTGTAACTGGTTTAACTCAAGAACACATTAATAAATGGGGTTGGATAGTAAAAAATGGCATAGTCAATTGGCCAGATTATCAAACAAGACTTTGTAAAAATATTCCTAACATAAAATGGATTGGAAAAGTACACGAGAAATTGGATGGTTGGATGACCTCCGCTTTATTTCCATGCGAAGACGAGACGTGGGCATTGTATCACCCTAAAGATATACTTCGTCAAGAAATCCAAAACAATTATTATAGCACTATATGAGTAAAGAAATAGTAATAGCAGCGTACGACAAATACTTGGATTGGTTGGACAAATTCAATTCAGATATTAAAGTTACTGTTTATAGAAAAGGAGAAGAAGCAAAACAAAGAGAAGACGAGATTAAATTAGAGCCTAATAAGGGCAGATGCGTACACACATTCTTTAATCACATATACACTAACTACGACAATCTATCAGATATTACTTTCTTTGGTCAAGATTGGCCTTTCGATCATTGGGAAGATGTAGTCGAAGTTATTAATAATGGCACGCAAGAATCAAGATGTCAATTAAAAATAGAAGGATACTATGGATTTCATTTTAATACGATAACAGTACCTTCTTCATTAGGCGGTAGAATGTGGAACTTGAGTCCATCTAAACAACATGGAAACGGCAATGTATTGGTATGTCAAAGCAATGGGCAACCTCAAGACTCCAATCCAAATATAAACGTAGACAAATACTGGGATTTATTATTTACAGATCAAAAACCAACGGAGTACGAATTTATGCCAGGAGGTCATTTCGGAATTACTAAAGAACATGCTCAATTAAGATCTAAAGAATTCTATAAAAAAGTGTGTGATTTATTATTAGAAGATGAATCAGCACCTTGGATGATAGAAAGATTAGAATGTTACATATTCAACCCAAAAATAAAATGATAAAATTAGAAAATATACAAGAACTGGTCGGTAATCACGTAGCTCCTTACATTTATAATGCCAAGAATTTCATTCCTGGTACTACACCAATTTACTATAGCGGACCTTATTGGGATCATAAAGAAACAGAAGCCGCAATAGAAAGTTTCTTAAATGGTAAGTGGATAACCGCAGGAGAAAAAGTTTATAAGTTTGAAAATCAGTTTAGCAAGAGATTCAACGTTAAGCATTCTCACATGGTAAATTCAGGAAGTTCTGCAAACTTAGTGTTAATTGCTGCGTTAAAGAAAAGATTTAATTGGGTAGACGATGATGAAATTATTGTATCTCCAGTTGGATTCGCTACAACAGTTTCGGTGCTATATCAACATAGATTGAAACCAGTATTCGTAGACATAGAATGGGATACACTTAACTTTGACTTAGATCAAGTAGAAGCAAAAATAACAAATAAAACAAAAGGCATTTTTATATCTCCTGTATTGGGCAATCCTCCAAACATGGATAGATTAATTGCCATGGCAGAAAAGTACGATTTAAAGTTGATTGGAGATAACTGCGATAGTTTGGGTTCTAAGTGGAACGGTAAGTACTTAAGCGAATACTACGTTGCATTTTCTAATTCATTTTACCCAGCGCATCACATGTCTACTGGAGAGGGCGGAATGATTTGTACCAATGATGATGAGTTAAAGAAACTATTCGTTAGCGTTAGTTGGTGGGGCAGAGATTGTTATTGTATTGGATCTGCTAACTTACTGCCTTGCGGTACTTGTGGCAATAGATTCGATAAGTGGTTAGAGAACTACGACGGTATTATAGATCACAAATATGTATTCTCTCAAATGGGTTACAACTTAAAACCACTAGACTTACAAGGCGCAATAGGATTGGAACAATTAGTTAAGTTAAACGAGATGGAAGCAAAAAGAAGATCTGCTAAAGTGAGATTAGAAAAAATATTTACTCAAAATATTCCCAACTTAAGAGCTCCTTCTAAATTAGAACAAGCTGATCCTTGTTGGTTCGGTACTCCATTTATATGCGATGAAGACGGATTAAAGCACAGATTAGTTGCATTCTTAGAGGAGAACAAGATTCAAACAAGAAACTATTTTGCAGGAAACATATTATTACATCCAGGTTACGCATTCTTGGATGACTATAAGAATTATCCAGAGGCAAATAAAGTATTAGATAAAGTATTCTTCATTGGTGCTGCACCTCACTACACAGACCAAGTATTTGAATACATTGAAGAAATTGTAAAAAAGTTTAAATAATGATATCAATATTCGGAGGAACTGGATTCATAGGATCCAAGTTCTACAACAAATACAAAGACGAATCAGTTATAATAGGAAGAGAGGACACTCAACCTCAATCTAATAAAGTGTTGTACTTAATTAGCACAGTTGATAATTACAACGTACTAGAGAATTCTTTCGTTGACATAGAAACTAATCTAACACACTTAATGAAAGTGTTGGATAACTGTAAAGGAAAAGACATAGAGTTTACTTTTGTAAGTTCTTGGTTTGTATATGGCGATACACACTTACCAGCTAGAGAGTCTTCTCCTTGTAGACCTAAAGGATTTTATTCAATAACTAAATTGGCTGCAGAACAATTATTGGAATCTTATTGCAAGACTTTCAATATCAAATATAATATTGTAAGATTAGGAAATGTAATTGGCAAAGGAGACGGCAAAGCATCAAAGAAAAAAAATGCACTACAATTTTTAATAGACGAATTGAAAGCCGATAGAGATATTAACTTGTATAACGATGGAGAATTTTATAGAGACTTTGTACATGTAGACGATGTAGTAGACGGTCTTAAGTTCGTAATGGATAGAGGAGAAAATGGAGAAATATACAATTTAGGATCAGCAAGAAAGCCAACGCTATTTAAAGATATCATTGCTTACGTTAGACAAGAAGTAGGATCTAATAGTAATATAGGAAATATGGAGCCTTCTGATTTTCATAAGATCGTACAAGTAGAGTCCATGTATTTGGATTCAAGTAAATTAAGTTCTATGGGATTTTTCCCTTCTAAAGGAGTTTACGAAGCAGTTAAAGAATTACTATGATAAGTTATAAAAAGATAGGACATTTTGGGCGTCTCGCGAATCAAATGTTTCAGTTCGCTGCTACAGTTGGTATTGCTAGAAAAGCAAATCAAGGATTCGCATTTCCAAAAGAGAACACAGAAGTACCAAGTGTAGAAGACTTTAAAGACGGAGTTAGACGCGAGGTCTATTTTGATTTGCCAAAATACTTTCCAAACGTAGAAAGAACTCTAAGACCTTTAGAAGAAATACAGACATATCACGTAGCTCAAGAGCCTTACTTCCATTTTTGTCGTGATATGTTTACAGTACCAGATCAGACCAATTTAATGGGATATTTTCAAAGCGAAAAGTATTTTGAACACTGTTCTGATTTAATATTAGGCTATTTTCAATTTGATAAAGAAATTAAGAAACAAGCAGAAAATAACTTTCCAAAATTTCCAGTAAAATTAGAGTATGTTTCAATACACTTAAGAAGAGGAGACTACGCAGGACTTCAACAGTTTCATCCAGTGATGGACGCTGATTATTATTTTGACGCCATGACTCAATTCATGGATGGCGATTATTGCTTCTTAATATTTTCAGATGATATATCATACGCGAAAGAATTATTTGGAGAACAAGATAATATAGTTTATATTGAAGGAAATGATCCTGCGGTTGATATGTGCATGATGACTATGTGCGATCATAATGTAATAGCAAATAGTAGCTTCAGTTGGTGGGGCGCATGGCTAAATGATAATGTAAATAAGAAAGTCATCGCGCCAAAACGTTGGTTCGGACCAGCATATAAAGGAGTTCACGATACAAAAGATTTATACCCTCAATCATGGATTATAAAGTAAAACCATTTTTTAGTGTTGCGATTCCCTCATGGGGAATTAGGGGCAAAGGAGTTGAATACTTAGAACATTCATTCAACATAATAGCGCAACAGACATTCAGAGATTTTGAAGTAGTGGTATCCGATCATAGCGAAGATGACGATATAAAACACTTATGTAAGTCTTGGAATTCTATGATGGATATTAGATATGTAAAAAATGATATTGGAAGAGGTAAGATAGCTCCAAATATGAATAGCGCCATTAGACATTGCAGTGGCACGTTCATTAAGATGTTATTTCAAGACGATTTCTTATACGACGTAGATTCTCTTCAGATCATAGCCGACAGTATCTCACAGAATCAAGATAAGGATTGGTTCATCACAGCATGCGTACATACAGACGATTGCGTTATTATGTACGATAGAATGACACCGTATTATCATGATCACATATATGCAGGAATTAATACCATAAGTTGCCCAACAGTGTTGACTGTTAGGAACGATAGTAAACTGCCTATGTTTGATGAGTCATTGAACTGGTTAGTTGACGTTGAATACTATAAAAGATTACACAACGTTTATGGTGATCCTGTGGTTATAGATGAAGTATGTGCAGTGAATAGAAACTCAGAAGTACGTACTACCAATATGCTTACTGAAAAAGAAAAACAAGAAGAAACACAAAGAGTAATAAGACAGTATGAAACTAAATAACGTGACCATCGCCGCAGTAGCGGGCACTAAAGCTATTGAAACTCTTAAGGCTATTAAGTATAGTATGAAACAATTAGAGTTCGACCATGCGATCCTAATTACTCCAGAAGATATACAAGACGATGTAGTAGAGATTATTAAATGCGAACCGCTAAATTACGAAAGATATAATCACTTTATAGTTTATAGACTACAAGAATATATTAATACGACGCATTGCTTATTAGTACAAAATGATGGGTATGTGGTGAATCCGGATATGTGGCAAGAAGATTGGATGCAGTACGATTATATAGGTGCGCTGTGGCCATTACCGCAAGACGATTTTTCTTTTAGAGATTTAGAAGGAAATATACAAAGAGTTGGAAACGGAGGATTCACACTAAGAAGTAAAAAGTTATTATGTCTAGCAAATGATTTACATTTAGAATGGAAAGAGTATTACGGATTTTATCATGAAGATGGATTCTTTTGTTGTCATAACAGAGCATTGTACGAATTAGCTGGATGTAAATTTGCTCCAATAGAAGTAGCAGCTCAGTTTAGTCACGAGACTGCCGTAGCAGAAAACTACGGAAATATACCATTCGGATTTCATGGTAGAAACAATTTTTATTATCAATTAACACAAAAAAGTTTATAGATGAAAGTATTAATAACAGGAGTTGCCGGTTTATTAGGATCAAGACTTGCGGATTGGATTATAGAGAATAAACCTGAAGTAGAAGTTGTAGGCATAGACGATTTAAGCGGAGGTTATTTAGAAAATGTAAATCCAAAAGTTAATTTTTGGCAAATGAATTTAGTGGATCATCCAATTGATAATTGTTTTGAGCAACATAAGTTCGATTATGTGTTTCATTTTGCGGCTTACGCAGCAGAAGGATTAAGCCCATTCATCAGACAATACAACTACAACAATAACTTAGTTGCTACTGCTAGAATAGTAAATAACTGTATTAAGTATGATGTAAAACGTTTAGTATTCACATCAACATTGGCGGTATACGGTCATGGTAATGGAGGTATATTCGACGAAACACAAGTGCCTAAGCCAATAGATCCATACGGTGTCGCTAAATACGCTTGTGAGATGGATATTCAAATAGCAGGAGAACAACACGATTTAGATTGGTGTATCATTAGACCTCACAATGTATACGGTCGTAAGCAGAATATATGGGATAAGTATCGCAATGTCTTGGGTATTTGGATGTATCAACACATGAACGGAGAACCAATGACAATCTTCGGAGACGGTACACAAACAAGAGCATTCAGTTGTATTGACGATATAGTTGAACCATTATGGAATTCAGCTGTAGAACCAAGAGCATCTAAACAGATTATCAATTTAGGAGGAGTAGAAGAGTGGAGTATCAACGATGCTAATAAAGTATTAAGAGACATCATTAAATACGGAGCTGAGTATCAATATAAAGAAGGAAGACACGAAGTAAAACATTCGATTCCTACATACCAGAAATCAGAAGACATTCTTGATTTTAAACACAAGACTACGTTAGAAGAGGGACTATACGACATGTGGATATGGGCTCAACAACAACCAAAGAGAGCCAGATTTGTTTGGCCATCTTACGAATTAGATAACGGCATTTATTCATTTTGGAAAACTAAATAATGATATTAACTGAATTATACCACGGACAAGGATTAGGCAATCAATTACATGTCTACGTTACTACTAGAGTAATAGCAGCAGACAGAGGTGTAGAGTTTGGTCTTAAAGGATTAGAAAACTTAGGCGATAGAAGGTACAATAGCGATGGTCTATATTTTATGGATTTATATTTAGGTGAACCTGTTAATGATAGCAAGATTGTTAATCACTATCAAGAGAAAGAGCTTAGACTAATTACAAACAGTAGCCATCATGATGCAACTTTAGGTTGCGATATCAGATTATCAGATCCAGATTTGGTTAACGTACCTGATAATTGTAAGATCGATGGTACAATGCAATCAGAAGATTATATCTACCATCGTAAGGAAGATATTAAACAATGGTTGAAGTTAAAGTCTGAGCATGACAACAAAGACTTCACTGACGATAACATCTGCGTATTGAATATCAGAGACTACGAAGGTAATAACGAACTATTCTTACCTAGAGATTATTGGGTTCGTGGTATCTATCATATGTTAAAGATGAATCCCGATATGCAGTTCTTAGTTATCACTGAGAATCCGGAAATGGCAAAGAGATTATTGCCTGAACTTGCAGATAATGTTTACCACTTCGACGTAGGCAGAGACTACGCAACCATTAAGAATGCAAGATGGTTGATCTTATCAAACTCCAGCTTCGCATACTTTCCTGCATTAACTAACGAAGAGGCCAGATTAATTATCGCTCCTAAATATTGGGCAAGACATAACGTATCTGATGGTTACTGGTGTACAGGAGTAAACTTATACAGAGATTTTGTTTACATGGACAGAGAAGGTAATTTGCAATCTTACGATGAATGCAAGAGAGAGTTCGAATTATATATATTAAAAAACAAAGACCGTTATAAACAATATTTCAAATGAAAGTAGCAGATGCGTTTATATTCTTTAATGAGCTAGATTTATTAGACATTAGACTTAACATACTCGATGATAAGGTAGACTATTTTGTATTGATTGAATCAACTATTAGTCATGCAGGTAAACCTAAAACATTATACTATAATGAGAACAAACATTTGTTCGAGAAGTTTAATCACAAGATTGTACACTGTATTGTAGACGATACACCTAACACATTTCAAGAAGCTAGGTTAGCGTTTATAAATCCTAAAGATGAGTTACATAAGAACATACTTATGCATTGCCTAACAACATCTAATACGGCTGGAGAAGAACAATGGCTTCGTGAGTTTTATCAACACGAAAATATTCGTAGAGGTTTGATGATGGCTGGACTTGAAGATAACGATTTAGTATTCAATTCCGATGTCGATGAGATGTGGAATCCAAATAACGAATATCCTATTGACGATTACAATGTGTTCAAGTTAAAACAACACGTAATGACAGGTTTTTTAAATCTTAGAAGTTCTGAAGAGTGGTTTGGTACTTACTACACTAAGTATAAGAACATTAAGAATGCATCAGCTAATCACTTAGACACTGTATCTAAAACTCAACACATTTTTTTAGATAACGGTGGATGGCACTTCACATATCAAGGAGGATTGGAAAGAATTAAAACAAAATTAGAAAACTTCGGTCATCAAGAATACAACAACGATCAAGTTAAAAACTTAGTACAACAAAGATTGGATGCTGGTATGGATATACTAGGCAGACCATTCGCATGTGAAATTAGAGAAGACATACTTCCTCAGTATTTAATTAATAATAAAGAAAAACACAAAAACCTGTTTAAATGAAAAAATTAACCATCGTAAAACAAGATGTTCTGAACATGGACATATCTATGTTAAAAAATTCTCAATCTCCATGGAAAGAATGGAACATTGTACCAGGAGAACACCAAAGATTGTGCGCTTACGTATCCACTAAATTTGATGGAGTAACATTAATTGACGCTGGTACATCTTACGGTAATTCTGCTATTGCGATGTCTTATAACTTAAAGAACGCAGTGCGCACTTACGATATCGCAGACAACGATTTTGATTCCTTTAAAGAAAGAGGAAATATTATACCAGTTAGAAAAGATATTAACACTGAAGACAAAGATATCTTATTGTCAAGTCCTTTGATTATGTTAGATATAGATCCACATGATGGTCAACAAGAATTAGTCTTCGTTAATTTACTAAAAGAAATAGGGTACGAAGGTTTTGTATTGTGCGATGACATTCATTTGAACGCTAATATGCAATTTTGGTGGGATAGTTTAGATTTAATTACTTACGATGTAACTGAAATTGGTCACCATCATGGAACTGGTTTAATTTGTTTTGGTAACGTAGAAGCAGAAATTATATAATGATAACATATTGCATCCCTTCGAAAAATAATTTAAGATACTTAAAACCGTGTATCAAATCTATTCAAGATAACTCATACTATCCAAATGAGATCCTCGTATACGTAGATCAAGATAACGACGGCACAGTAGAGTGGTTAGAAACACAAGAGGTTAAATTTATTAAGAACGCTAGTACAGAACCGAGAGGAATAGGTCATGCTTACGACACTATGTTTAAAGAAGCCGATAGAGAATACGTAATAGCTTTTCATGCTGATATGATTCTCGGTCCTCATGCTGATAAGTACATGATGGATATCAAAACAGAGAACAACATCGTGTGTGCAACAAGAATAGAACCACCATTGCATCCAGCTGGTCAAGAAAAGATAGTGCAGGACTTTGGTATGTGGCCAGAAGATTTAAAGTTGGAAGAGTTCAGAAACTTTGTGAGAGATAATGCTAGTGATAAGATAACTAAAAGTATCTTTGCTCCATGGTTAATACACAGAGACCAACACTTAGGACACGATCCCATATTTTTATCAGTGTTTGAAGATGCAGACTTATTTAGAAGATTCAAACTACAAGGATACGATTTGATTCAATCTTGGTCGGCAATGGTATATCACTTGACTTGTAGAGGTGGACAGTTTGCACACGCAGAAAAGATGGAAGACTTTAAAACAAAGAGTGAAGATTGGAATAAGAACAATACCATATCAATGTACGAATATATTAGAAAGTGGGGAGGATTCCTAAAACAATCAGATACATTAGAACCAATACCAAATATTAAATACAATATAGGTGTAGAAATAAACAATTGTAAGAGCGAGAAAATACTAACCATTGAACCATATTTTGATCACATTAAAGTGGACATAGATCCAAAATCTTATTGCGATTATATGCAACCATACACTGCTTTTGATATGAAGTCAAAATTTGTAGAAGAGCTACAAGATGATATTATATTAATCGCAGATTTTGAAGACATGATTAAAGATGAGAATGCGTTTCAATCGTTGTTAGGATCTCTACAAGATTTAATACACAACGATTCTGAAGATTTGGGTGTATATGAATTAGGCCCTTTTAAACTGGATATTAGAAAGAAACAACCTCAACAACCAACCTTAAAATTATGTTAAGACAAGAAGACGTTACGTTAGTTATACCAGCTAGTAATAATCTAAGACATTTAAAGAATGCATACACGAGTATAAAGAAGAATGCATGGCATTGTAAAATAGTTATGTTAGACGATGGATCTACAGACGGTACCACAGAATGGTTAGCAGGTCTTAATGACGATAATATCACCGCGATATATAGATCTGATAAAAGGGTCGGTCATACCATTCTTTACGATAAAGGAATTGAGTTAGCCGAAACAGAAGTGGTAGGTATCATGCATGCAGATATGATCTTAGGTCCTCACTACTTAGAGAACATGTTAAAGCACTTGCAAAAAGAAACTGTAGTGTGCGCAACAAGAGTAGAACCTCCTCTACATCCAGTCGGTGAAGAAAAGATCATTAGAGATTTTGGTACGGATTTCGACAATTTAAACTTAGATGCTTTCGAAGCCTACGTTTTAGAAGCTCAACACGAGTATAAAGACTTAACTACAAACGGTATGTTTGCACCGTGGATCATATACAAAGAGGACTTCGTTGCAATGGGAGGTCACGATGCATTATTTGCTCCATTCCCTTACGAAGATTCGGACATATTCCAAAGATGGATACTGCACGGATACGAACTAATCCAATCAAGAGATGCATTCGTATATCACTTAACTTGTAGAGGACATCGATGGACAGAAGAGATTGGTAAAGACGACGACTACTTTAAGAACGCATCTGCAAAAGCCGCAAGAAATTACATTAGAAAATGGGGCAGTTGGATTGAGAACGACGCGTATCAAAGGCCAATACTAAAACCAAGGTACGACATAGGAATCGTCGTAGAGAATTGCAATCCTAATCTATTATTATCGTTAGAGCCTTGGTTTAATAACATATACGTAGATCAGACTATTATTGCTGACTATATAGAATATGAACAGCCTAAGACCGATCTAATCCTTGAAGCTAGGGTGCGTCCGATAGATGAACCAAAACAGAACGACATACTCATCTACTTTGATGCAAATACGGAAGTGGATCTAAACATCATTCCAAATATCCAGGTTATTATTAGAGAATCTGTGGATGCAGTTGGGACCTACGAATACAATGGATTAAAGATCGATGTATTGCAAATGGTTGATCACATAGATAAAATGATGGGTACATTCGTCAAGAACGTATTCTAAATATTTATAAGATAAAAGACACGATGGCACTTTCACAACAACCTAGATATCCAGTAAGTTTAACAATAGATGGTAAAAAAATGCCATTCATTATACAATTCGATGTAAATGATAACCCAACAAAAATGGGTATAAAGATGCAATTCGTATTGACAGACGAACCTCAAGACCCAAGAGATAAACAAGAATTAGCAAATAAAATATCGGTAGCTTTACAAAAAAGATTGGGAGATGCTGGAATTACAGTTGCCTACGACGATAGAAATGCATATCGAAATGTAATAGGCTTTACAATACCTCTAACTTCGATATCTCAGATGATCATGAAGGCATTCAAAGGTAGCGGAGAATAAAACAATAACAACAGTTATGAAAAAATACAGACCTGCTAGAGCCATATTTGAAAACATAGGCGCTTTGTCAGCACAAGAAATAGAGTCATCCAATATATTAAAAGACCTTCTTAAGGTTGAAGTACCAAGAGCGATACAGTACGCCATAGAAAATAAAAAAACTTTTGCTTCTATTTTTGAGGTAAACGATTCAAATTCTTACATAGAACTTCATAAGAATCAGTGGATATTTGCGCTTGAAACGTGTATATTATTTTACGTAGAGCAAGAGGATTACGAGTCATGTAATAAAATGACAAAACTTATAGAGTCAATTAAATCTAAGAAGGTAAATAAAATTGTTACTCACACAGATAAAACAAATTAATATGGCCGATAATTTCAAAGAGGTGCAGACTGCGGTGGATAACATGTTAAATGTTAAATCGTATGTAAGAAGAAAGAAGAAAACACAATCGGATAAAAAGAAAGAGATGTTCGTACAAATGATAAACAGTTTGGACGAGATATTCGTGAGACAGGGATTGATGTATGCGGATATGGATATTGATATGTTCAAATACGATGAGAAGTTTTTAGGCGTTATAGACGTTATGTTCTATTTGCATTTTGGAAACGCTTGCTCAGACGTAATAGCTTTCTATCTTTATGACAGACAAAATCCAGACGGAACATTAAATCCCATACTTGACGATAACGATAATGAAATAATGCTAGAAAATCCTTACGATCTTTGGAACTTATTGATAATGCTTAATCCAAAAATTCAAGATTAGTGGAAGAAGAAAAAAGGGAGAGACCGCAGTTTATATATCAAGGTTTGCAGTTATCTGAAGAAGAGATACGAGTGGCGATGCAAAATACACGTAGCAACCACGAAGCAGCAAGATGGTTGAAAATAACATACATCACATACAAGAAGTACGCAAAGAAATATGTAGACTTGCAGACGGGTAAAACTCTATTCGATCTACACATGAATCAGTCTGCTAAAGGAATACCAAAGAATTTTCAAGGCAGTAACTTCAAACGAGATTTAGACGAGATGCTTACAGATAAACAAGTGTCTAATCCACAAAGAATAGCCAAGCTCAAAGATCTATTGATGAAAGATGGTAGATTAGGTTATTGTTGTGATGAGTGTGGATTTAAAGAGAAACGCATATTAGACATGAAGGTACCACTATTGATTAACTTCTCCAATGGCAACAAATCTGACTGGAGATTGGACAACTTACGATGGTTGTGTTACAATTGCAGTTTCTTATTTGCCATAGATCCATTTAGCGATCGTATTACAAGAAATATAGAGTCGAAGTACATACACGACGAAGAAGTATTAGACGAGAACAATACAAAGTTCTACAATTTAGATCCATTCTATTTGGAACACTTAGAAAGAATAGGTTACGACGATAAAGGCAACCTAAACGTAGACGATATCATAGACTACAAGTAATTTCCCAACGCTTTACACATATAAATTAACACCATTCATAACTGATTGGTTTTCATGGTGTTCTAACGTATTGAAAATGAACGCGTTATGAAAATAGCTCATATTATTAAAAAATACATATATAACTGATTGGTTATCTATCGAGAAGTTTTGAAAATAGTTCAATAAAACAGCTCTAGATAGCCAAAAAGTAGTACATTTACTTATCATCAAATCAATAAAAGTTATGAAAGTTAGAATTTACATCACAAACGCTCTTACTAAAGCGATCGTTACTGACCACGTTATCACTGTAGAAGATTACGACAAAGAACTTATGTGGACAAATATGCAGTTAAATCATAAAGCATTGAGCGAATGTTTTCCAGACTGTCACGTTAATTTTGAATTCTTAGACAATCTAGATTTTATTGCAGGAGTACCTCACAATATGGAACTAGATCAAATTAAAATAGATAAAGGTGAAATGTCATGGCAAAGATACATGAAAAAGTGGCACAACACAGACATAGAATATTCAGCAATGCCTTCATTAAATTAATTAATATGATATCGTTAACAATCTTTCTAGTAGTTGTGTATATAGGTCACACATTAAACTTAACCGATACAGATATTAAATTCACAGACATTAAAACAAAAAAATAAGTTATGATAAAGAAAACAAACAAATCGTTGGACGGTACTTCATTTCATGGTGCTACAATT
>Ga0136644_10001128_pt1 | contig 21166 bp, 23 predicted proteins | sample C_130820_EF_Meta_FD_94780 | JGI IMG/M metagenome (GOLD analysis project Ga0136644, IMG submission 94780) | Freshwater microbial communities from Lake Croche, Canada to study carbon cycling - C_130820_EF_MetaG (v2) (version 2) | ecosystem: Environmental > Aquatic > Freshwater > Lake | place... | reverse complement strand
ATTCTCTCCTAACCAATAACCAAGAATAAATGAATCAAGAGGTAAAATTTTCTTTTGTAAATCAATTGGGACCTTATAACCTTTTTATATTTTCTTTTTATTATTTGGTAGTTTTAAATAATCTTTCACTGCTATTTCAACAATATTAGTATTTGTTTCTGGATTATTCAAAATTGATTTATAAAAATTCATTGCATATTCTTTTATTTCTTTTTCATAGATTCCATTTTTATTATATTTATCTTTATATTTATCATTATCATTATTATATTTTTTAATAAAAGTTTTTGTTTTAAATGTGTTTTTTTCAATCCAATGTACAATATATTTTTTACTTGTTTTGTTATTATTATGTAATAATTTTGGAAACCCTTGTGCTTGCAAACATAAGATATGTTCTTGATTCACTCTATATTTTTCTCCTTTTATAGGTATAATATCATACATTTTATCTGTTCCTCTTGCTAAAGAAATTACTTTTCGCGGTTTCGAATCATCACCCATTAATAAATCACCAACCTGAATATTTTGCACATATTTAATATTACCATCAGACATCATAATAGGTGTATCTTTTGCATGACATTTACCACTACCCAAACCATGATATAAAAGTAATCCTCTATATGGTGTATATAAATTCATATAATCACGAACAATTTTTTGATGTGTTAAAAGAGAGAAATTTGTATTTGTTTTACCAATTACATCACAAGATATATTTTCTTTATTTTCCATTAATTCCTTGCGATATGGCTCAAATAATGAATTTATAAAATTTATAAATATTTCACGATTATTCATGTAATAACTAGAAACTTTTATTAAAACAGGTGGACTTTTTTTAGGTAAGCGTTTTCTTAAATCTGTATCACCAATTTCAACAATAGTTTCTGGTCCTAAAACAGCGACACCTTTTTCTATTTTTTCGGTAATTCTAGTCTTCTTTTTAGGTAATTTAATAGGTATAGCCTCCTTTTCATTTAATTCTTCAAATAGAACCTTATTTTTCGGTTTTAACTCTATTTCTGTTCCCTCTTCATTTTCTCCTATTTTTTCTTCAATCATTTCTTCATCATCAGATTCAATAATGATGCGTTTTTTTCCTTTAATTTTCTTTGGTTTATTAACCGTAATAGGTAATGGTGTAGGTGGTAAAAATGTTTTTTCCTCAGTAATTTCTATAATTGGTTTTGTTGTTACTTTAAGTTTTTTACTTTCTGCTAATTTTTTAAAAAGAGCATTTCTATCAAAATTTATATCTGTTTTAATTTCAATAATTGGATTTATTTGTTCATTTCCTTCTTTTTTCAGTACTTCTCCTTCTATCTCTTCTCCTTCTCTTTCATCTACTACTTCTCCTTCTAATATAAGTTTGGGTTTTACTTCTTTTTCTTCATTATTGCCCTTTAGTTTTTTTACTCCTTTTATAAGAACAGCAACTCTTTCTCTATCTTCAACTTTTGGTTTTATCATTAATTTTTCTTTTAATGTGGCTAAAGGATTCATTAGTTATATAATTTAAATATATAAATTTTTATGATTTTCTGTAACTTTGTAAAATGAAATTATTCATCGGTAGATATACCAATAACTTGTAGTGCTTCATTACATGCTATTTGCTCTGCCTTACGTTTAATCTTATGTTGTCCTTCACCCAAAAATATAAATGCCTTACCGTTTTCAGAAACAAAATCTTGTATTCCTTTAAAATTCTTGTGTAAAGCCATATTTATTGCATCACTTGGTGTTAAATTATGTATTTGCTGACCTAAACACAAGTAAACACCCATTTTGTATCCTAATTCAGGATCATGTTCTATTTCTAAATAATGAGGTGTTACCTTAAATGCTTTTTGAATTTTAACTTGTAAAATATTTTTGTAATTATCGTCATTTTGTATAAGTGATATCCAGTCAATATGTTTTTCAAATACATTTTCTATAAATTTTTGTGCCATTTGAAAACCAGGTCCTGTCACAAACATAGTTTGAAACCAATTCTCATCATCTTTAACAATAACTTTATTAAAGTCTAAAAATAATGCACCAATAAAAGATTCAAATAAACAACCTAATTTTTTTAAATTAGTTCTAATTTTTTTTTCTTCAGCATGTTTTGATAAAATAAGCCATTTATATAGCCCCATTTCTAATGCTATTTTTCCAATTGCCTCATTTTTTACAATGGCAATCTTCTTTTCTGTCATAAATCCTTCGTCTGCTTTAGGAAAACGTCTATAAAGTAAATATTTTGTTACACATTCAAGAACACCATCTCCTAAAAATTCAAGACGTTCATTTGATTTACTACTTAATGGCATACAATCTGGTGGTCTTTCAACAATAGTGATATTTTGCTGTATATTTTCAAAATTAGGTCGTTTAGTATAAGAACGATGAACAAAAGCTCTCTCATAAAGAGCCATGTTATGAACTTGAGGTGGTATTCCATATTTAGAAAGAATAGATTGAACTTCGCTCAATGTAATCTTAGAATTCAATGGATTAAATGGATTAAATATTAGACCTTCATCTGTCTTAATAATATCATCATCACGTATTATTTCTCTATTGTCCATCATTTGTATATTATATTATATTATGATAGCTTTATTATTGTTTATAATATTTATAAATTATTTTGATTATATTTTGATTATAAAATACAAAACCTTTAGAAAAAATATAAATTCTTTTTTAATAATATAATGGATTTTTTCTTTGGAAGTCCCTCTAAAACTCATCCTGGTGATAAAGATTTTACTACAAAGAAAGGTGACAAGGTCTATCACCAAAAAGGTCATAATGTTAAAAAGACACATCGTCCTTATAGTTATCATAAAGGTACAATGTCCAAAACTCGTAAAGGAAGAAAAAATTTTACTACAAAAAAAGGAAGTAAAGTATTTCATCGTAAAGGACATTATGTTCGTAAATCACGAAAACCATATAATTCATAAATTATTAGATTTTACATCTTCTTTAGGATGATATAAAATAAATTATAATTAATAATAATTTATATTTATTTTGCATAAAAGACTTAAAGATAGTTTGTGTTATTATATATGGATGATATAGAAATATGGAAAGATATAAATAATTATAATAACTATGAAGTATCTACTTTTGGAAATGTTAGAAATAAAAAAACTGGAAGAATTATGAAAAGTGTAAATAATGGTGGTTATATTTATGTTGGTATATCTAATAAAATAACAAAAACATTTCCAGTTCATAGGTTAGTAGCCGAAAATTTTATTGAAAATCCTGAAAATAAGGCTCATGTAAATCATAAAGATAAAAATGGTACAAATAATCATCTGAGTAATTTAGAATGGTGTAGTCCAAAAGAAAATAATATTCATAAAAGCAAAGGTATTATACAAAGAACGAATCAAAATTTACATATTTGGAGAATAGATTTAAAAACAAGTGAAAAAATGGAAAAATATAACTCAATTGATTTAGCAAGTAAATGGATATTTGAAAAAGGATTATCACCAAACCTTCATTCTATTAAATCGTCTATTAGTTGTTCTATTCGCGGTGTATATAAAAGTTCATTTGGGTTTAAATGGGAACTAGATAAAGACAAAGATATAGAAGATGAAATTTGGAAAGAGATTAATATAAAAAATGAAGATACTACAGGATATTTTATATCCTCTTTAGGTAGATTTAAAAATAAAAAGGGAGTTATTATGAAAGATTATAAACCTCATCATAGTGGGTATATTTATCTTCGTGTAAATATAAAAAAATATGCTTTACATAGATTAGTTGCATTAGTTTTTATTGAAAATCCAGAAAATAAACCTTATGTAAATCATATTGATGGTAATAAAATAAATAACAAACTAGAAAATTTAGAATGGGTGACATGTTCAGAAAATAATTTGCATGCTCATAAAACTGGTTTAACTAAAGGTCATAAACGTAAAATTATTCAGTATGATTTAGAAATGAATAAAATACAAAATTTTAATACTATTAAGGAAGCTAGTGAAAAAGTAAATATATCTCTAAGTTGCATAAAAGATGTATTAAAAGGCAAACAAAAAGCTTCAAAAGGATTTATTTTTAAATATTTAGAAGAATAAATAAAATCTTATTATAAAATTATTATCTTTTTGTAGTATATAATAATGGTGTATATGTCTGGTAGTAAAGCTGCACGAAATGCTGCATCTATTGTTAATCGAACAAACGTTTGTGGAGGCTCAAAAAAGGCTGGAATTGCTCCTCGTGTTGGATGGTATTTAACTAGCAATACCATGTTGATTGGTGCTCCTCAATCTCTTCCTCTTTTCTGTATTCCTAACAGAACAGTCCAAACACAAAAGACTGGATACCGTGCTACAATTGGTGGAAACATTGGTTAAAAAATTATTTTTTACACCTTTTCTCATTTAAAACGGACATTTTTTTATATATTATATATAATATATATATTATGGTTGAATATATATATTATACAGGTATCGGAGCAAAAAAAAATGGTAAACATACAATAAAAGAATTTTTAAACATAATGAATAAAAATTACAAAACAGATTGTTCTGAATTTTTACCTGAATTAAATTATAAACCCTGTTCTGAATATAAAGAAATGAACAAAAAAACATTGAAATCTAATATGAGGAAATATGTGAAATCTAATATGAAATATAAACCAATTTTAGACTATAATAATAGAACATGTAAACAGCACCAAAAATATAAAAGATTAATAAACAAATGTTTAAAATATACAAAAACAACAAAAAATAAAAAATGTAAATTAGATGAATATATTAAATTTAGTGGTGCCGAAATAATGTAGGGCATTTGAAATTTTAAAAGGTGTAAAATATTTAATTATAATATTTATTAACAAAAAATGATTTAATAACAATTTATTAAATTATTCAATAACTTATGATTGTCAAAGTGGATGTAAGAGAACATGATTTATTATATCAATTAAACCAGTTAATAGTTAACATACCTATTTTTAAAAATATTACTATTCAAAGTGAAGTTTTACCCATTGGTGATATTATTATTGCAGATGATAAAGAAGAAAAATTGATTATTGAAAGAAAATCTGTCAATGATTTATTAGCAAGTATTAAAGATGGTAGATATGAAGAACAATCGTATAGATTAAATGGTACAACTCATCATAATCACAACATTATTTATCTTATTGAAGGTGATGTTAATCGTGTAAATAGATTTAAATCAGATGTCACAAACAACACAGAAAAACTTACCTTATATTCTGCAATGTTTTCTCTCAATTATTATAAGGGTTTTTCTGTTTTTAGATCTTTTTCATTGATAGAGACAGCAACAATTATTTGTAATATGGCCTATAAATTAAATAAAGAACCAATAGGTAAAAAAGCATTTTATCAAAACGCTAAATTAATTCAAAATCAAATATGTAGTGATATATATAATAATATAGATCAAGAAGTCAAACTAGAAAAACAAGAGCATATAGAAGAATCTGAACAAATAGTACAAGAGCAATCTGAAAAAGATTATGTAGGGGTAATTAAAAAGGTTAAGAAAGAAAATATTACACAAGATAATATTGGAGAGATCATGTTGTGCCAAATTCCAGGAATTAGTTCGGTTACGGCGTTGACTATTATGGAAAAATATAAAAGTCTACCTAATTTAATAAAAGAATTAGAAGCAAACAATGATTGTCTAAAAGATATTACGAGTACAAATACAAAAGGACAAACTAGAAAAATTAATAAAACTAGTATAACTAATATTGTAAAGTTTCTTTTGAAAAAATAAAAATATATAATATGAAGAAAGAAATAATGAATTTATGTTTATTTTTTGGTATATGTCTTGTTATTTATTTATTATTTAGACAATTAAACTTTAGTAACTTTAATAAAAATATAGAAGGTATGACTGATAATTCTTCAGAAAGTGAAACTACAACATCATCATCAAATAATGGAATAGCTGGAAATGCTGCAGCTTATTCAGCAAAGATTAAAGCAGGGAATATAAAGTTTCAAGACACATTTCTAATAAGTAAATATCGTTCAGATTATGAATCTATTATTTTAAATTTAGATGATTTAATTGATAATTTAATGTTAAAAACAGCATTAACAATTGATCCAGAAAAACCAGAAGGTACAGTAGTAAAACTATCTCAATTAAATTTAGCAAAAGCAGCTTTAAATAATACCATGAAATTTATTGATAAAAAATAATTATTATACTTTTATACTCTTAAGGTACATAAATTTGTACCTCATTGTCACCATAATATCCTTTATCCACTAAATTTTGTGTATATTCTGATCCACCCCAATTTGGATCCATAGGATCAGGACTTACTGGTAATTGTTCTTGTTTAACATTCATCATATCTAATGGTGTTGTAGTTCCAATGTAATAATCTGTTTGATCATGAGCAGGATATGAATTAACATTATATGGTGGATCATTGCGCGTTGCATCAACAAGAAGTGTTGGATTAGGATATGCAGGAACATCTGGTATTCCTAAATTTGATTCTAATATCATTTCTCCAGAAGAACTTGCGATACTTGGTGGTAATCCAGCTTGTGGTTCAGAAACACTAGGTCTAGTTTTATAAACTTTATTACCTTGTGCATCATAGGTTTCTTGTAAATATAATACTGGACATCTAATATTCTGACTTCTTTGCCAATCTAAAAATTCAGTGTAATTTTCTAAATTATCAAATTCAATTGGATTTACTCCTGGAACTTGTGCCAATTTAGAATTATATAAATAAAATCTAGAACCTTTTTGTATTAGTAAATTAGGGCACCTTGGGTTTTGAGATGTATTTTGTGTAAAACCTTCAGATAATGAATATGTAAAATCAGTACCTTTTGCGTAAAAATATAATCCAATTAAAAATACTAATATTAATAAAAAAGTTAACAATGACATTATATTATATATTGATAAAATTGTTATAACATTTATTTTCTAATTATTTTATATTTATTTTCTAATTATTTTATATTTATTTTATAATTAATTTTATATTTATTTTCTAATTATTTTATATTTATTTTTCTATAATATAATATAATAAATGGTTTTTTTACAAATTGATAAAAAAAATTGTATAGATGGTAATTGTAATATGATTGAAAAATTAGATAATTATATAGGTGATAAAAATAATAAAACATTTATATTAATTTTTATGGAAGGTTGTGGTCCTTGTAATGCTACACGTCCTGAATGGACTAAAATTCAAAATGTTTTATCTCCAAATTTTTTAAAAAGAGATGATATTGTTATTGCTTCCATAGATCATACATTGGCGGAAAAATTAAAAAATATAGAAGCCCCTTCAAGTTTTCCAACAATGAGATTTATTACAAATGGAGGTAAAGATATAGAAAATTATGAAGATAGTTCTATTAATAAAAAAGATCGTACTATTGATTCATTTATTGAATGGATTAAATTAAAAACTGGAGAAGAAAATATTAGTAAATTAGAAAATAAATTTAAAGAACACTATAAACATTCAAATAAAAATACACATCAAAATAAAATAAAAACAAGAAAAAATAAAACTATATATAAAAAAAATAAAAAATTAATAGGAGGAAAATGGACGTTAAAATATAAACGTAGTATAAATTGTAAAAGACCAAAAGGTTTCTCTCAAAAACAATATTGTAAATATGGAAGACATAAATAAATAATATCCAATAAAAAAATTGAAATTATTTTTAATTTTATACTAATATTTACAAGTAAAAGATATCAACATGTCATCAAACAACAACAGATCTACTGAATCAAGTAATCAAGTTGTATTTTCAAGAATGAACGGAAAATATAGTAGTGAAAGAAAACCTATTCTTACAAGAGAAAACCTGTTATCTCATAACCGATCTATTGCACGTAATGAACATGGTTATATATTAATGGAAACGAGAGAAGGTACTATTGAAAAGAGATATATATTTCCAACACTCATTAGATACATGGATGGTAGTACCTTTACACGAATGATGTATGACGACGATGATAATGAGGCATGGACAGTATCATCGACACAACAAGATTTTTGTGTTTATCATGATCATGATACTGTAATGGATGCTCCATAAAAATATCCATATAGTATCACGTGAATAAACAAGATAAACAACATAAACAACATAAACAACATAAACAAAATAAACAAAATAAAAATCATTTTATCAAAAAGAGAAATTGTTTTGTCTCTTTTTTTTGCTTCTTAATATATAAGATGCAATTATTAATAGAAATTATAATGGGACTTTTATGTGGATTATTTTTAGGAATAACTAGTATAAATCCTACCGGATTAGTTTTAATGGGTCTTGATTTATTAGGTATAGGTCATTATAAAACAAATATAGGTAGTATATTATTCTTAAATTTATTTCCAATAACTATAGGTTCAGTTTATGAATTTTATAAAGTAAATAAAATTAATTATACGCTTGCATTTACACTTATAATTACAGTAATGATTGGTAGTTATTTTGGTTCAAAATTGGTTCTTGGTAAAAATCAATTAAGTGAAAAAACAATTAAATATATTACAGCATATTTAAGTTTTTTTATGGGTGCAGTTTTTTTATATTCTGCTTATTATGAAAAAAAGTAACTATAATGTAAATGTATATTATGTAAATGTATATTTATAAAAATAAATATATATTTTTATAAATATATATTTTTATAAATATCTATTTTAATAAATATTTATAATAAAAATGATTAAAAATAATTGAAGTAAATGAAATAAACATAAATTATTATAATAAATTAATGGAATACGTATTAAGAATATTTGATTTTAACGTTTATAATGCAAAGGGTTGCTATCAAGAATCCTCTGATGATGAACAAAATACATATAAAGATAACAGCAATTTTATGACTCAAATATTTGGTGTAGATGAAGTGGGTAAAACATACTCATTAATTGCAGAAGGTTTCAGACCATTCTTTTATATAATGGTAAATGATAAATGGACGATTAAAATGAAAGAAGAATTTTTATTAGATTTAAAAGATAAAATGGGTAAGTATTATAATGATTCTATTACTGAATGTAAAATAATTAAACGAAAAAAATTATATGGTTTTGATGGTGGTAAAGAACACAAATTTATATTTTTAGAATTTGCAAATTTATCTGCATTTAACAAAGCAAAAAATTTATGGTATTCTGATTATAAAAATGGCCATAAATTATTAAAAAATGGTTATAATTATAATAATACAAATATTATTCTATATGAAGCAAATATACCACCATTATTGCGTTTCTTTCATATAAGAGATATAAGTCCATCTGGTTGGATTGCAATACCAAAAAAGAAGGTATCCGAGATTACAAATGAATATAAAAATGTAAATTGTGATTATGAATTTGTTACAAATTTCAAAAATATTATACCACTAAATCATAAGGAAAATAGGGTTCCTTATAAAATAATGAGTTTTGATATTGAAGCAAGCAGTAGTCATGGTGATTTTCCTGTGCCTATTAAAACTTATAAGAAATTAGCAACTAATATTATTGAATATTTTGAAAATTTTAAAACTGATATTTCAAAAGATCAATGTAAAAATATTTTGCGTCTTATTATTCTTGCAGCTTTTGGTTATGAAAAATTGGAACAAATTGAGTTAGTATATCCTAAGGTTATTCCTAAATCTAAAGAAGAAGTTATAAATTTATGTGAAATATGGCTAGAAACACCTGTTAGAAATTTAAAACTATCTGATGATTTTAAAGATGCAACCACAATTGAAACTATGTTTGAAAAAATATCAAATGATGAAGACGATAATGATTATAATACATATACAAAAACATATACAGATAAAAAAGCCACAATTGTAGATATTATTTGTGATAAAAAGTTTGAACGTGAAGGTAAATTAAATGAATTAAATATTTCATTAAATGCAAAATTTCCGAAATTAGAAGGTGATAAATGTACATTTATAGGTTCAACATTTATGAAGTATGGTGACTCAGAACCATATTTTAACCATTGTATTGTGTTAAATACATGTTCTGATATGCAAATAGAAAATTCAGTAATAGAAAGTTACAATACAGAAAAAGAAGTACTACTTGCATGGCAACAATTAGTTCAACGTGAAAATCCTGATATCATTATTGGTTATAATATATTCGGTTTTGATTATGAATTTATGTTTAGGAGAGCAGAGGAAAATGGATGTATAGAAGATTTCTTACATTTATCACGTAATAAAAATGAAATTTGTGCTGTAAAAGATAAAGATACTGGAAAATATAAATTAGAAGAAAGCACATTACAAATTGCAAGTGGACAACATGATTTACGTTTTATTAAAATGAATGGTCGTCTCCAAGTAGATTTATATAACTTTTATCGTCGTGAAGCTAATTTAATATCATACAAATTAGATTATGTAGCTGGAAATTTTATTGGTGATTTTGTTAAATCAATCGAATATAATTATGAATTATCTCATAGTATTATTAAAACCGCAAATATGACTGGTTTATTAATTGGAAGCTATGTTCACTTTGAAGAAATAGGACATTCTGTAGATTATTATGCTGATGGTGAAAAATATATTGTACACGACGTGGATAAGTTGAATGGTAAATTTACAATTAAAGGAATTGTTTCGCCAGACCTAATAAGTAAAAAGGTTAGATGGTGTTTAGCAAAAGATGATGTAACACCCAAGGATATTTTCCGCATGACAAATGGTACTGCAGATGATCGTTCAATTATTGCAAAATACTGTATTCAAGATTGTAACTTGGTGCATTATTTATTTAATAAATCAGATATTTTAACCGGATTTATCGAAATGGCGAAAATTTGCAGTGTTCCTATCAATTTCCTCGTTATGCGCGGTCAAGGCATAAAACTTACGAGTTATGTAGCAAAAAAATGTCGTGAAAAGCGTACTTTAATGCCTGTAATTGAAAAAGGTGGCATGGACGAAGGTTATGAAGGTGCGATTGTTTTAGATCCTAAATGCGATTTGTATTTAGATAATCCAGTGGCCTGTGTAGATTATGCTTCATTATATCCGAGTTCGATGATTAGTGAAAACTTGTCTCATGATAGTAAGGTTTGGACACGTGAATATGACTTAGCTGGTAATTTAATAGAAGAATGGGGAGAAAAAGATGAAACTGGTGTTTACATATATGATAACTTACCTGATTACGAATATGTAGATGTTACTTATGATACGTATAGATATTATAGAAAAACACCAAAATCAGCTGCTGAAAAAATCAAATCAGGTCATAAAATTTGTCGTTTTGTGCAACCAAAAATAAGTTCTGAAGGTGAATGTGAAGCTATTATGCCTTCAATTCTGAAGGAATTATTAAAAGCTAGAAAAGATACTAGAAAACTAATTCCACAACAAACTGATGAATTTATGAAAAATGTATTAGATCAACGTCAGTTAGGTTACAAGGTTACTGCAAATTCACTATATGGTCAATGTGGTGCTAAAACAAGTACATTTTATGAAAAGGATATTGCAGCATGCACCACAGCTACAGGAAGAAAATTATTAACATATGCAAAACGTGTTATAGAAGAGTGTTATGGTGATAAATTATGTAATACAGAAAATTATGGACCTGTTTTAACAAAGGCTGAATATATATATGGAGATAGTGTGGCAAATTATACACCTATTAAAATATCTAAACAAGAAAATGGATTAAGAAAAATAGAAATTTTAACCATTGAATATCTTGCTGAAAAATATGGTAATAATTATTGGGTAACGTGTTTAGAACCTGGAAAACAAGAAAAGGAGTATTGTGAATTAGAAGGTATTGAAACTTGGTCTGAAAAGGGATGGACAAAACTGTATCGTGTTATTAGACACAAACTAGCAGATCATAAAAAAATGGTACGTGTTTTAACGCATACAGGTTTAGTTGATGTAACAGATGACCATTCGCTCCTTTTAAAGAATGGAAATGAAATATCACCAAAAGATTGTACATTAGGGACTGAACTAATGCATTATAATAGTAAAGAGGTAGTAAATCAAATAAAAGAAAATATTAATACTATTAATGAAGATGAGGCTAGAATAATGGGTTTCTTCTTTGGACACGGCAGCTGTGGTGAATATAATTGTCCTTCTGATAAAAAAACAAGCTGGGCTCTAAATAATGCTTCACTAGAAATAATAAATAAATATTTAAATTTATGTAAAAAAGTGTACAAAGATTTTGACTGGGTTACAATGCCTACATTAGAAAGTTCAGGTGTATATAAAATTTTACCAAGAAATAGCAAATATGCTTCTATTACAGAATTTGTTAAAATGTATAGAATGAATATGTATTATGATAAATGTAAAATAATTCCTTGTCAAATTTTAAACAGCTCTTTAAATATAAGAGAAGCGTTCTTCGAGGGTTTATATGACGCCGATGGATATAAAGATAATGGATATACTAGAATAGATCAAAAAAATCAAATTAGTGCTGAACATATTTGTTGGTTGGCTTCTAGCATTGGTTATTCAACTTCATTAAATACTATAAAAGATAAATCAATTGTTTACAGAGTTACAATGACAAAAAAATGTCAGGAAAAAAATCCTTATGAAATAAAAAAAATGTATAATATTGATTATAAAGGATATGTGTATGACCTTACTACTGAAAATCATCATTTTGCAGCTGGTATTGGTAATTTAATTGTACACAATACTGACTCTGTATTCTTTACTTTTAATTTACAAAAACCTGATGGGACTCCTATTCGTGGAAAAGAAGCACTAGAAATTACAATTGAACTTGCACAAGAAGCTGGTCATTTAGCATCAAATTTCTTAAAAGGACCACATGATTTAGAATACGAGAAAACATTTATGCCATTTTGTTTGTTATCTAAAAAAAGATATGTAGGTATGCTTTACGAAACCGATCCTAATAAGGGGAAAAGAAAAGAAATGGGAATAGTATTAAAACGCCGCGATAATGCACCTATAGTAAAAGATATTTACGGTGGAATTATTGATATTCTAATGAAGAAACAAAATATACAGGAAGCAATTAATTTCTTAAAAAGTTGTTTAAAAAATATTGTAGAAGAAAAATATCCTATAGATAAATTAATTATTACCAAATCATTGCGTTCAGGATATAAAAATCCTAATTCTATAGCACATAAAGTATTAGCAGATAGGATTACTGCACGAGATCCAGGTAATAAACCTGGACCAGGTGATAGAATACCATTTGTATATATTGCTTGTAAAAATAAAAAGGCGTTACAAGGAGAAAAAATAGAAACACCAACTTTTATTACTGAAAATGGTCTTAAAATTGATTATTCGTTTTACATTACAAATCAAATTATGAAGCCAGTTCAACAAGTATTTGCACTTGTTCTAGAAAAAATTTGGGAAATGAATGAAAAAATTCCTAAGATTAGACAATTTAAAAACACAGTTGAACTTTTGCGTAGGGAAAATTTAGATAATTTGGAAAAATTTGAAGAAAAATTAGAAACTATGAGATGTAAAGAAATTAAAGTGTTATTATTTGATGAATATTTACGAGAAACAAATAATGAGAAAATTGGTGTTCAAAGTTTAACAAAGTTTTTCAATAAAAAATAATATAATTAATACTACAAATATAGAAAACTTTTAGTTTATAAAATATATATTTATTACTGTAACAAATATATATTTAATATGTATTTTTTATTATAAATTTATTTACATTTTTCTGAGAGGTGCCAATTTCTTAGTAATCTTTTTAGAAGACATTTGATCAAACATTTCTTTTACCATTGTTCCAATTTGATTAACACTAGTTTCTAAGCTCCAAACACGATCTGAAAGGCTATTCATATCTGTTTCAATATCCAAGCTAGACTTTGAATTAGAAAAATCAGATACACTTTCATCGTCATTGTAATCTGATGACGAATCAGTATCAGAAATATCATCATCTGAAACTTTTAAATTAGATTTTTTAGTAATAACCTTACTATCATTTTGATTACTAGTAGTGAAACCTCTTGCTTCATCCAAAGAAGTGATTAAACCCTCTGCATATAACTTGAACATAATTGATTTAACAGTTCTGCAATGTCTATCTGCAATATCTTGTACTGTTAATTCTAAAAGTTCATATTCTCTTTGAAGTGAAATAACTTCATTAATTGTCCATTTTTTTCCATGTCTTTTGCAAGTGCTCATTATTATAATATAATTATATATATATCTTTAAGTCATTTTATAATTATTTTTTTTATACACCTTTTTACATTTCAAATTCCGACCCAGAGGGTCGGCATCTTTGAATGTAATTAGGTAACTGTTACTTTGTAACCGATAAATCACCTTTTATATACAGTTATTCTGCCTTTGGCAGAATTATGATATATAAATCGGCGATTGAAAGGTTAAAAGGTGTAAAAATTATAATATAAATTATTTTATTATATATTCTCATTACTATTTTTATTAATAATTAAAAAATTTGTACAAATCCATGTACCCAAAACTACCCACATATTATTAATCATATTAGCACCATTAAAAACAATCCATCTTAGAGCTTGACAATGAGGAGTTGCAGTCATAAATGGCGACATTAAAAACCCAATTATAGTATTTGGAACACAAAATTGTATATATAAATGTGATGCTGAATAGTGTAAAATAACCCATATTAAATATATTCCAGAAGCATTAATAATAAATACTAATGATTTGTATGTATAATCAATACAAAATAAAAATATATCATTTTTATAATTTTTATCATTTTTATAAATTTTATTATCATCACAATTAATTACATTTTCTTTTATTTCTTCGTTAATAATTTCCCTATTTCTTAACAACATGTTATAATATAATTATTCTTATCTTTATATAGTATTAATTTATATTTTACCTATTTTGTCTTTGTAAAATATCTAAAAAAGATAATAATGATAATGTATCACTAGAGTTATAATTTGATGAGTAATTATTTAATAAATTTACATTATTGGTTGAATTGTTTGTATTTGTTAGATTTATATTTTGTGTTATCTCTTCACTAAGTTCGGAAGATTCATTTTCATGAAATAAATTATTAGATGTATCGATAGAATTTGTTCTTTCTAATACATTAACATTCTCAGAATTTCTATTTTGACTGTAATTTCTTATATCATATCTACATATAGGACATCTACAATTTGATCTAAACCATCTATTTATTTCATCTGTCTTAAATATATGACCACAATATCTAATTAGAGTTACCATATCATTATCATTGAAAACATCAAGTGATATTGGACAACTTATATTTTGTGGTGTTATAATATCAGAATATCTAGCAACTCGTGTAGCAGTTTCAATCTGTGTTTGAGTTGGATATATTTCAATAGGATCAAGAAAATTTTGCATTAAATTTGATAAATAATTTATTCTATTTTCTTCCCCTTCTGTAGTGTTTATATTTCTATTACGGTTTTGTGTAGAAGGTATTCTATAATACTGAATACTATCTACAATATAGGGTATATTATCAATTAATACTCTCCCTAAATTTGTATTTTGTCTTTGTGTAGTGTTACTATTTTGTGTATTTAATCTATTTATATTTCGTCTTTGATTATTTCTTATATTATTTTGTCTATTAAAATTACCATTATACAATATTTGTATTAATAAATTTCTAATTTCTGTATTTATTTGTGTAAGGTTATTTATATAATTAGAATAATTTTCAATTTGTCTAATATTATCGTTATACATATTATTTAATATATTAATAAGCAGTAAATCCTCATTACGTATATTAAAAGAATTTTGTTGAGGTTGACTCATTATAATTAATATATATTATTAAATCTGTTTAAATATATTCATATAATATTAATATTAGGTAATGAATATTGAAAATTATAAAGGAAAAGGATTATCTGGTTTAGCTAATCTAGGTAATACATGTTTCATAAATTCATGTATGCAAATTATTTCGCATACTTATGAATTAAATTATATATTAGATGATGAATCATACAAAAAAAAATTAAATAACAAATCAGATTCTGCATTATTAATAGAATGGGATAATTTAAGAAAATTAATGTGGAATACAAATTGTGTCATTTCTCCTGCTAAATATATCAAAACTATTCAAAAAGTTTCTGAAATTAAAGGTTTAGAATTATTTACTGGATTTTCACAAAATGATCTTCCAGAATTTTTATTATTTTTAATAGATTGTTTTCATAATTCATTATCGAGAGAAATTAAAATGACTATTTCAGGAAAATCTAAAAATGATACAGATAAAGTTGCAGTTAAATGTTTTGAAATGATTAAAAACATGTATTCAAAAGAATATTCAGAAATATGGAACTTATTTTATGCGGTACATGTTTCAGAAATTACAGATTTAATAACAGGTAAACAATTAAAAATAACACCAGAACCATATTTTATAATAAATTTACCTATACCACAAGATAACAAATCACCTTCATTAATAGATTGTTTTAATTGTTACGTAGATGGTGAAATATTAGAAGGTGATAATGCTTGGTATAATGAAAAAACAAAAGAAAAAGTAAATATTAGAAAAAAAATTCAATTTTGGTCATTCCCAAATATTCTAGTAATTGATTTCAAAAGATTTAACGCCAGATTTCAGAAAAATCAAATTTTAATAACATTTCCTATAGATAATTTAGATTTATCTGAATATATAATTGGTTATAAAAAAGAAGTTTATAAATATGAGCTTTATGGTGTTTGTAATCATAGTGGTAATGTTATGGGAGGTCATTATACATCATATATAAAAAATGCAAATGGTATATGGTACCATTTTAATGATACATCTGTATCAGAAGTTAAATCAGTTGAAACTATTATTTCACCAAAAGCATATGTTTTATTTTATAGAAAGAAGACAAATTAGGACATTTTCAAAAATATATATATAATATATTATTTAAACTATATATTATTTTAACTATATAATATAATATATATGGAAGTAAGTACAACATCAACAACGGATCCTGTAAATATGTATAATAATTTAAATAATTACATTATGAATCCTATTATTTTTGTCATAGTATTATTAATTATTATAGCATATTACATTTTTTCAGCATCTTCAGATAAGTCAAATATTGGTTTAGCAAATAATAATAGTAGTTCTAATTCTAATTCTAGTGGAAAAATTATGGGTATTATTATTGTTATAGTTTTAGTTATTTTAATTTTAATTAATGCTTTTCAATATTTTTTCAGTATTAATATAACTGCTTATATTCAAGGTTTATTTACACCTAAAACAACATTAGATATTGTTGTAGATCAAAGTACATATCAAAAAGAACCTGAGACAGAAATACCACAAATAAAATTAAAAAAACAAGTTTTTAATATTCCTGGTAATTATTATAATTATGAAAATGCACAAGCATTATGTAAAGCATATAATGCTGATTTAGCAACTTATGATCAAATTGAAAAAGCATATAATAATGGTGCTGAATGGTGTAATTATGGATGGTCTGCCAATCAACTTGCATTATTTCCTACACAAAAACAAACCTATAATAATTTACAAACAATACCAGGTCATGAAAATGATTGTGGAAGACCAGGTATAAATGGTGGTTATATAGCAAATCCTAAAGTACAATTTGGTGTAAATTGTTATGGTTATAAACCTAAAATTACACATGAAGAAGATGAATTAATGAAAACTGCTACACCATATCCAGAGACTGTAGAAGATAAAGTATTTCAAAAACGTGTTGATTTTTGGAAAAATAAAATAGATGAAATATTGGTATCTCCATTTAATTATGATACATGGGGATCATTTTAATATAATAAATTATTATATGGTTCATAACATATATCATAATATTCAATATAATAGTAATCATATTTATTAAAATTTATTAAAAATATATGAAATATATAAAATACATTGGTTAAAAATACATAAAAAATGATAAAATTTATTAAAATAATAATAAAATAAATGAGTTTATTTATAATATTTTTAAAAATACTATAATAATATAAAATACTTATTTCAAACATATCTAAAACTAAAAAAATATATAAACTATAATTCTTAACCATTTCAACACGACATATTGGACATTTCTCGTTTAATTCGAACCATGTATTAAGACAACTATTATGAACCCAACCATCACAACTACAAATTTTTATAAAAATAGTCTGGTCTTTTAATTTAATTGGATTTTTTTCATCATCTTTTTTAACTTCATAACAAATAAAACATTCAGCCTTCACTCTTATATCATTATTGACACTATTATTTTCATTTTCATCATTTTCATCATTTTCATAAAATTGAAAAATAGGTTCATTTATTTGTTGTATAATTAACTCATTATAATGATCAATTATTCTATATAACATATTATATTACTTCAATAATATAATATATTAATCATTTATTACTTATTTTCTCTATTTCTTTTCTCTATTTCTTTTCTCTATTTCTTTTGGTACCATTTTTATTATTTTTTACATATTTTCTTGTTATTTTTTGTTTATTTTCTTTATTTTCTTTATTTTCTTTATTTTGATTTAATTTATTTTCGTGTTCTTTAACTAGGCCTATTAATTTATCATGTAAATCATCATCAATATCACTATCACTATCATTATTATATTTTTCATTTTTATCATATTCTTTATATTCACCACCTTTCATATTATAATTTATTGTCCAACTAGGTACCACTAAATCTTTAAATAAATCAGATACATTGTTAGATTCGCCACCGCCTAATTGATTAATTGTTATTATTGGCGACATTCCTCCCTTCATCATAATAGAATTTACATTATAACCTCCTGAATATATACCATTATTATTATTAAATACTAATTCATCTGATCCTATATAATCAATATCGCTCATATAAAATATTTATATATTAATTAATTATTAGAAAACCGCTTTATTTCAGGAATAATTTTAACTGATCTTTTTTGTCTTATGTGATCCATAATTAATTTAACTTGAGATTCATTTTTTATAACTTCACTTAATGTCTTTTCTAAATATTTTAAAGTTATTGGTTCTTGAACTCTTGTATTCGTAAATTTTAATCTTCCATCGCCTATTTTTATGGTGGAATTAGAGAGATTATTTGTAGAAGCATAGCTTGTAATATTTTCTTCTAATGTATTTCTTTTCTCTCTTAAATCTTTAATTTTTTCATTTAGTTGTTTTAATTGATTGTCTAAAGATACCCATTGTTGTATTTGATTTTCAAAACTCATTAATTAATATTTATAATAAATAATTATTAATAAAACATATTGAAGTTTACAACTTTATAAATTTAATAATGTCTACGTGAATGTCTACGAGTTTTACGTCCACCGTGTTTTTTACGTCTGTAAGTTTGTTGTAATCCTAAAAGACTAAATGGTACAATAGCTTGACTAATAACAGGACCCAAGAATCCTCCTCTTTTACGTCTTCTACCTGCAGATTGAATCAAATTGAGATTTTCTGCAGATGGTGTATTTGGTTGTTTAAACCATTGTCCTTGTGCTCCAATATATTCTGAACCAACACGATTTGCGTATGGTCCTGTTGTATCAAATGTTCTATTAAATTGTGCATCAGGAGGACCATTCACTTTTAAACCATATTGCCATGCACTATCACCACCTTTTTGTTTACGACTATATCTACGACTTCCTTTTCTTGCCATATTATATAAAATAATGAGAAATTAAATTATTTTCATTTAAAATTACTATAACAGTTGCCTAAATATATTTATGTTTTTTAAATAAATTATAAATTATTTCTAATATTTATTAGTAATATTTATAGTAATTTTGTAATTACATGTTTATTACGTAATAATATAATTAAAATAATAAGAATAGTTAGAATCATAAAAAAATTTAATAAAAATAGAGTTAATATTATATATAAATAAGGGTTAATTTCGTATAAAATAAAGTCAATAACAGGTTTTAATAACATTTTTAATTCATTTCTGATATCATCTCTTTTTAATATATCTAAACATTGTTTAATTAAAGATTCCTTCATAATAATTAAAAATATAAATATTATTAATTTTATGCGTGTTGATAAATTTAAAATTTTCTATATTTTCAATAATATGGAAAATATTGTTGAACCAAGCGAATTATTTGATTTTTCAAAATTAACTTTAGCACATCCTATTGGAATTCAAGGTGGTGCTTATTTTACAAAAATAGAATATAATAAGAAACCATTATATATACAAACTACAAAAAGTCTAACAAGACAAGGTTTTGTAAAAACTGGGAAAAAATACTATTGTGATCTAATGTTTGATAAAAATGCTGAAACACTTATAAATTGGTTTGAGAATCTAGAAAATAGATGTCAAAAATTGATCTTTGAAAGAAGGGATACATGGTTTCAAAATAGTTTAGAAGAAAATGATATTGAAACTGCATTTAATTCAACAATTAGAATTTATAAATCAGGCAAATATTATTTACTAAGAACGAATATTAAGAACAATCACAATAATGAACCTGCTATTAAAATTTATAATGAACAAGAATTGCCTCTCAGCATGGAAGATATAAATTCTGAAATAAATATAATTTCTATTTTAGAAATACAGGGAATAAAATTTACAACAAGAAATTTTCAAATTGAGATTGAATTAAAACAAGTAATGGCATTAGATAACGAACCATTATTTGAAAATTGTTTAATTAAAAATAATAAAGTAGAACAACCAAAGGTATTAGAAGAATCAAAACTATTAGAACAACCAAATGTATTAGAACAACCAAAGGTATTAGAAGAATCAAAACTATTAGAACAACCAAATGTATTAGAACAACCAAATGTATTAGAACAACCAAATGTATTAGAAAAAATGGAAAATTTTATTAAAAATGATATAAACCAAGAAAAAGATCAATCTTTAGAAAAAATTGTAAATGTCAATACAGATGACCCATTTATTTTTACAGAAGATAATACATGTTTAAATGATAATAATAATAAACATAATAATTTAGAAAAAATAGATACAACAAATATTTTTAAAAATGATTT
>Ga0136644_10001127_pt1 | contig 21175 bp, 19 predicted proteins | sample C_130820_EF_Meta_FD_94780 | JGI IMG/M metagenome (GOLD analysis project Ga0136644, IMG submission 94780) | Freshwater microbial communities from Lake Croche, Canada to study carbon cycling - C_130820_EF_MetaG (v2) (version 2) | ecosystem: Environmental > Aquatic > Freshwater > Lake | place... | reverse complement strand
TGATTATGATTTAGAATTATATAAAAAATTTAAAAAAATGAAAGAAAAAGATTTTAGTTTTGATGTTCCAGTAATGTTTAAAAATATGTATGATTTATTTGAAAAACTCGATAACAATAATGATTTATCATTTGAATCATTTATAGAAAATTATGTTGAAGAAAAAATATTAACACAATATGATGATATATTTACTGTAGAACCTTATGCATACAAATTACCTGTTCCTGAAGATTTTAAATCGGATAATATTGATACACTAATGAGTGCTGCTTTTTAATTAAGTCTAATCTATATTATATCAAGTAATTCTTTAATATCATAAAAATTATAATTCAAAAGTTTCTAATTTAATATACTTAATTAAAATATTTAAATTCTAATACAATTTAATGTATCGTATAGAAGATATTGATAATATAAAAAAAAATATAAGTAATATTCAAGATCAGGCACATTATATATTTAAAACTAATTATGAACCAACACTCAGTGAATATAAAGAAGTTATGGATTGTATTTTAGAATTTATTAAAAATAAAAAAAGGATAATATACGGTGGTTATGCACAAAATCAATTGATTAAAATTAAGAATGAAAATGATATTTTTTATAAAGAAATTGATACTCCTGATGTTGAATTTTATTCTTATGAACCCATAAAAGATATTATTGATCTATGTGATTTTTTATATGAAAAAAAAAAATTTAAATTTATCCAAGGTTCAGAAGGTGTACATGAAGGTACATATAAATTATTTGTTAATTTTGAAAATTATTGTGATATATCTTATATTTCTAAAAATATTTGCGACTCAATGAAATTTATTGAAGTAAAAGGTATAAGATATGCTCATCCTAATTTTATGTATATTGATAATTATAGAATATTCACAGATCCATTTTCATTTTCATTTAGATTAGATAAAACATTCAATAGATATTTAAGATTATATAAACATTATCCAATAGAAAAACCACGTAGTTTGATTTTGAATATTAAAAAAACACCAAAGGAAGATCTTGATATTATAAGAAAAAAAATTATTCATAATTCAAAATTTATAGTTATTGGTAAATATGCTTATAATTACTATATGAGTAAACTTAATACAGAACCAATAAATATTGATTATTATGAGATTATTACAATTGATTTTGAAAAAAATATACAAGAAATATATAAAAAACTATTAAAATATTTTAAAAAAATAACAACTAAAGAATATACACCTTTTTTTGAATTCTTTGGTAAAAAAGTTGAATTTTATGTTAATGATAATTTGATTTTAAAAGTATATGATAATAATAATAGGTGTATTGTAAATAGATTTTCAGATAAAAAAAAATGTTTCTTTGGAACTAATCAATTAGTTATTTTATTTTTATTATCAAATTATAATTATGCAATAATAAATAAAAATTCATTAGATGAACAAAATAATTTAATAATGTTATATCAAATTATTACAACAAAAAATAAATATTTAGATTTGAAAGGAAAAACTGTTCTTGATAAAACACCTTTTGAAGATTTTATTATAAATTGTAATGGAATTGCATTAGATCCAAGAAGAGAAGCTTTTCTAGAAAGAATTAATAAAAAAAAAAAAGGTGTAAGACTTAACTTTAAATATGAACCTTCAGGTAAGAAAATAACACCTCCAAATTATATTTTTAATAATACATCAGGAAATGAAATTATAAATGCGAAAAATTTAATTTTAAAAAAATATTAAGTTTTAAAAAATTTTCACACATAATATATATAGAATGTCCTCAGAATTAGTTTCTAATGAAATGACTCTTGGTGAAAACAAAAATGTTCAATTAAATAACGAACTAGTTGGTGGTGCCAAAAAAGCAAAAAAAGCTGCTAAAAAATCATCAAAAAAAGTATCTAAAAAAGTATCTAAAAAAACCTCAAAAAAAGGATCAAAAAAAATGACTGGTGGTGCTAAAAAATCAAAAAAAACCTCAAAGAAAGTATCCAAAAAATCATCAAAGAAAGTATCCAAAAAATCATCAAAAAAAGGATCAAAAAAAATGACAGGTGGTGCTAAAAAATCAAAAAAAACCTCAAAAAAAGTATCCAAAAAAACCTCAAAGAAAGTATCCAAAAAAACCTCAAAGAAAGTATCCAAAAAAACCTCAAAAAAAGTATCTAAAAAAGGATCAAAAAAAATGACTGGTGGTGCAAAAAAATCAAAAAAAACCTCAAAGAAACCATCAAAAAAAGTATCTAAAAAAGGATCAAAAAAAGGATCAAAAAAAATGATGGGTGGAAGTGACCCTTCTGATATTGATCAAGATGAAAACCAAAATGGTGGTGCTAGAAAAGCTAAAAAAGCCAAAAAAGTATCAAAAAAAGTATCAAAAAAATCCTCTAAAAAAATGTAAAAACAAACAATTAACTTAAAAATAAATTTTAAAAAATAATAAAAAAATTAATATATATTATTTTCTAGATTCTTAATAATGAATCTACAAAGTAATATGTTTGCCGGTGGTAATGATATATCATTAGAAGAAAATGGTAGATTATTTCCATTGTGGATTATGAAAAATTTTAAAAAATATGTTTTACCTGAAATTATTAGAAAAGAAGGCGAAGATCCATGTAATGAAAAAATATCTAATGAATTAGAAAAATATCAACAATTTGTAGGATCTTATTTAGATTATAGATCTCCTTTTAGAGACTTATTAGTTTATCATGGTTTAGGTTCGGGTAAAACTGTTACTTCAATTAATGTTTATAATATTCTTTATAATTATACACCAAAATGGAATGTTGTTTTATTAATAAAAGCCTCATTAAAAAATGATCCATGGTTAAAAGATATTAGAAATTGGTTACAAAAAGAAAATTATGAAGATAGATTAAAAAATATTGTCTTTGTCAATTATGATTCACCATTTGCAGATAGAGATTTTTTAGATAAAATTAAAAAACTTGATAGTTCCAAACCATTTTTATTTATTATTGATGAAGCTCACCAATTTATAAATAATGTATATAATAATATTTCTACAAAAAAAGGTAAACGTGCACAAGTAATATATGAATATATACAACAAGAAAAAAAAGAAAATAAAAATAATAGGATTTTATTACTTTCTGCAACACCTGCAATTAATACACCATTTGAATTAGCATTAGCATTTAATCTATTGAGACCAGAATCTTTTCCTACAAGTGAAGCTATATTTAGTCAAATATACATATCATCATCTAATTTTACATCTTTAAATGAAGCTAATAAAAATCAATTCCAAAGAAGAATAACTGGATTAGTTTCGTATTATTTAGGTGCAACACCAGATAAGTTTGCTACTAAAATTACCCATTATAAAAATATAATTATGAATAATTATCATGAAGAAATATATAATTATTTTGAAGAAATTGAAGAACATAAAGAAAAAATTAGAAGACAAATGTCAAGAGGTAAAGTTGAAAATGATCAATCAACATATAATGCATATACTAGACAAGCATGTAATTTTGTATTTCCTTTCATTAGTGATACAATTAATGGTGAATTAAGACCGCGACCCGGTATGTTTAAAATAAAAGATTTAGAAGGTATTGTAATTGATGAAGGTAAACATGAAAACAAACAAAAAGAAATGATTAAAGCTAGCAAAAATTTAGCTGAATATGTTAAATCAATAAAAAATTATATTAATAGAACTGTAGAGTTTTTTAAAGAAATACATAGAAAAGATAAAAATGATAAACATACTCTACAAGATGACATTAAAAATTTTACTTCGAAATATAATTCTAGTTTTAGTACATTTTTAGAAAAAGAAAAAAAGAAGTCAAAATTATTTGAACAACTTTATACATGTTCAGCTAAAATTGTTACAATGATTTTTAATATTTTTAAAACCAAAGGTCCAGTACTAGTTTATAGCAATTATGTTGAAATGGAAGGTTTACAAGTTTTTAAAATATATTTGAATTTTTTTGGCTATATTAGTTTAGATGAAGATGATCATTTTAATAATAAACAATTAGATAAAAAAATGGAATATGATAATTTTAGATTTGTTGAATTTCATGGTGGTATTAGTCCTGAATTAAGAGAAATAAATAAAAAATTATTCAATGATCCACTTAATAAATATGGTAAAATTGCTAAAATTATTATGATTTCACCAGCTGGTACTGAAGGTATTAATCTTTATAATGTAAGACAAGTTCATATAATGGAACCTCATTGGAATGAAGTAAGAATAGAACAAATTATTGGTAGAGCAGTTAGAATTTGTCATCATAAAGCATTACCAATGAATGAACGTAAAGTTGATGTTTTTAGATATAAAATGGTAAGAAAAAATGGAAAAGAAACTACAGATGAAAAAATGGAAAATATTTCAAGAAAAAAGAACAATTTACTTATTTCATTTATAGAAGCAATTAAAGAAGTAGCTGTTGATTGTGAATTATTCAAAAATCATAATATGATAGGCAGTCAATATAGTTGTTTTAAATATAATGAAGAATCATTATTTGAAGAAAATGTTGGTCCTGCATATATAGAAAAATTAGAATTTGATCAAAAAATTAATAATGGATCTAATTCAAAAGATTCTTCAACAGAAAAAATTAAAGTTAAAAAAATTAATGCAGTTATCAAATTAACAGATAATGCTTATTCTGAAGTAAAACCATTTTGGTATTATGATAAAACAAAAACTGTTTATGACTTTGAACTAAATTATCCTGTTGGTAAAATTGAAATTGATGATAATGGTAATGAAATTAAATTAGACAATAATACATATATTATCAGTAAAATAATTAATATTCCTGAATTTAAAATTTATTAAAACTTTTTATTTGAGTTTTGGTATACTATAAATATTTGCTAAATTACTTCCCATATTTACCATATTGGTATTTACAGGACTTAATTGATTTTCAAAACCCATCATTTGATTTTGCATACCCATCATTGGCATTTGATTTTGCATATTCATCATTGGCATTTGATTTTGCATATTCATCATTGGCATTTGATTTTGCATATTCATCATATTATTTAATTGTTGTACTTGCATATCTAAAGAAGGTTGTTGCATATTATTTGGACTTAATGTATTCATTTGATTATTAAATAAATCCATATTAACTTCTGACATGATATTATTAGGTATCTGTGGTATATTCGAGTTAATTTGTTGAATTGGACCAAATAAATCAGCAATTCTATTTTGAACTATAATATTTCCACGATCATCAACAGGTACAAAATCATTAACCATCGTCATATCTACATCTTTTAATATATTTTTATTATTTTTATTGTGTTTACTTTGAAAATTTATTTGATTATTTTCAACAGAAGATTCTGAATTAATAATTTTTAACATATCAGCTGTTTCTCTATCAAAATTATTTTTTTTATTAGATTTTTTAGAACTTTTTTTTGAGTTTTTTTTAAGATTTTTATTTTGAGATAATTTTGTTAATCTTCTAATTCCAGTAAATAATTCATTGTTATTTGATTTAGTTTTCTTCATTATATAACTTTATAAAAGAAAATTTTTTGTTTATATTATTTTTTAATCAACAAAATCACAATTTTCATATTCAGAACTTAAAACTATATTTTTTTTTTCAAATTTTTTTACAGGTTTTTTTTCAATCTTATCATATAAAAAATTTAATTTATTTTCAATAAGTTCATTATCGTTAATATTTATTTCTGTATCAAATTTTTTATATTTTTTTCTTTTTTCAATTATAGTTTTTAATTCATCTAATTTATCTAGATTATCTCTATAATATAAAACTTTCGACCATGTATCTTCTAATAAAGGATAAATGTTACCAAAAAACTTTCTATCTCTTTTTATTAGAACATTATGACTTGATTCTAATTTCCAATACACAATTTTTTCAAATATATGTGTTTCAGCTAATTCACTATGAATAATCATCCAATTTGATAGTGTATTCATTACCCATGAATCATATTCAATAATATCCATATCTAAGCGGGGTGGATATATAAATTTACTTTTCCATTCAATACTATCTCCATCAAATTCTGGTTCCCATTTTTTTGGTAAAAATTTTAATATTAATCCTGATTTTATTTTAGTATCTATTTCTATTTGTTCATCATTTGTTCCTATAGTATGAACAGTATTATTGCATAAATCAGCTAAATAATCATTTCGTGTTTTATACTCAATTATTTTACACTGCCAAAAATCACATTCTTCTAAATCACAACATTCTAATTGTTGTTGTACTTGACAATAATAATAATAGGGACAAATATTTCCATGTATTCTTCCACTTGTATATATATGTCTTGTTGTAGTACATTTAATTTCTAACATTCTTCCTAACATTGGTGAAAATTTATTATCTAATGTACTACACGAACATATACCATCAGGTGATGCACCTAATATTTTATATTTTTCACTTGGTAATGCACCAAATTCAATAACTTTTATATTATAAATATATTCATATATTAATGTTGCTATTGGTTCATATTTTTTCCCATGATAAACATTTTCATTGTCCAAGAATTTATGATCTGGATCGCACTTTTTTAATATAAATGATTCAACTGGTTCATAAGGATTAAGATCTATTGCAGCAGCAGTATCTGATGCAGTAATTCTATTATGTCTATAATCAAACCATTCTTTAGTTCTTTGTTCAGGTTGTGGTAAATTTTTTAATTTTTGAAAGTGCTTTTCTAATTGTTGATATTCTTCTGGAATTTTAATTTTATCAAATAATTTATCATATTCTCTATAACATATCATACTTTCATTTTTATTACATAAATTATATATGATTATTTTAATTAATTCATAATCTACATCATATTTACTTGATAATTCCATATAAATATTTTTTGTATTATGACACAAATATTTATGATTCATATTAGGGTTTTTTATTATTTTTTTAATTTCATCTATAATTTTGTATATCTTCATAAATTATAAATATTAATAATATTCTATTTAAATAACAATTTTTTTTCTTTTATTTAGAAATATATTACAATTATTAGAATAATGGACTATTATACTACAATTGACAATTTAAAAGAAACAATTGAAAAACACGGTGTTGCTGTTATACCTAATTTACTAAATGATGAAGAATGTGATAATATGGTTAATAGTATGTGGGACTATTTAGAACATATAACACAAGATTGGAAAGAACCTATTAAAAGAAATGATGAAACTACATATAAAAATATATATAATTTATTTCAAAAAAATATTTCTATTAAAATGATAGTTAAGTTTTGGGGCATTGGTCATTGTAAAATGGCTTGGGATCTACGTCAAAATCCTAAAATTGTAAATGTATTTGCTAATTTTTGGAATGTAAAAAATGAAGAATTATTAGTTAGTTTTGATGCATCATCTTTCCATTTCCCTCCTGAAATTACAGGAGATGAATTTTGGACTAAACAATATAGATGGTATCATACAGATCAAAGTTATACAACAAATAATTTTACACATTTACAAAGTTGGATAACAGGATTAGATGTTAATGAAGATGATAGTACATTAGCTTTTTTAGAAAATTCACATAAGTATCATAAAGAATTTGCTGATTATTATGATATAAAAGATCCAAATGATTGGTATATATTAAATAAAGATGAACTTGATTTTTATTATGAAAAAGGATGTAAAGAAAAAATAATATCATGTCCCAAAGGTTCTTTAGTTTTATGGGATGGAAGAACTATACATTGTGGTCTAGAACCAAGTAAGAATAGAATAAAACCAAATTTTAGATGTATTACATATTTATGTTATATGCCACGAAAATTTGCAACAGATGAAGAAATTATTGAAAAACAACAAATATTTAATTCAATGTTAACAACAACACATAATCCTTATAAAAATTTAACTATACCTAAAACACCATATATTAATTTAGATGAAGAAGATTTTATAACACCAATTAATAAACCAAAACTAACAGAATTGGGTTATAAATTAGCAGGTTTTTAGTTTATATTATATTTACCATTTGAAAAACTTAAATTTGGTATTGAAATTATACGTCCTTTTTTTTCATCATATGTTATTTTAAACTTATTGTTGGTTTTAATATTTTCAATAAGTTCTTCTTTTAAATTTTCTTTATCCTTTTCAGAACAATCTAAACTTTTAACAAATTCTTTTAATTTAATTATTTTATGAATTTTATTTATTTTATTCCATGGTTTTAAAAATAAATAATCTATATTTTCAGATAATAAATCTGTTTCAGTTACTACATCATTTACTTTTGTTTCACTATTTGTATTTATAGCACTTAGTTCATTTATTTTACTTGTTAAATTATCAATATTTACTGTTAATTTATTTGTACCATTTTTTAAATTATTTAAATATTTTAAATAAAGGTTATCTCTTATATTTTCTATTTGAAATTCCATATTTATATATAATAACTTGCCTTTAAATTTATTTTATAAATAAAATTGAATATTTTATAGTATATAATAAATACAGGATAATTTATGGATTTTGATCAATTATTTGCATTACGTACTTATTATGAAGAAGAATATGATGATGAAACATACATTATCAAAGCAATTAAATCAAATATGATTGATAATGGTATGAGTAATACTGACGCAAATAAACTATTAAAAGAGTTTTATGATTCTTTTGGTATACCTTTAAATGCTGATGATTTAGAAGATGTTAAATCTGCTCAACAAATTCAAAATGAATTATTAACTGAATTATTTAGTAATTCTAATACTGAATTAATTAATTCACCAAGTAATAATATTTTAAATACGCTAATAAGAAATATTATTAATCCAGCTACAATGAATTATGTAGAAAATAGAAACTTGGAAGATAATATTAATCAAAATCAAGAAGAAATTAATCAAAATCAAGAAGAAATTAATCAAAATCAAGAAGAAATTAATCAAAATCAAGAAGAAATTAATCAAATCATTCCACCTAATATACCATTTATAACTAACTTTTCAAATGAATTTACAGTTTTTGATAATAATTCATCAATTACATATAATAGAATAATGATGAATATAGCAAATGAATTGTATTCAGAACTTATAAATGTACCTAATCAAGAAAATGTTATTTGTACTTTAGATGAAGAAGAAAAAAATAAACTTAATAAAGTAATTCTTGAAAATAATTTAGATAAATGTTGTAGTGTTTGTATGGATGATTTAGTAAAAGACAATGAAGTAATAATTTTACCTTGCGAACATATATTTCACACAAATTGTATTGAAGAATGGTTAAGTAAATATAATTATAATTGTCCTGTTTGTAAAAAAGAAGTAGGAAAGCCAAAATATAATATTTAATATTTCAATTATTATAAATTTGTTCTTAATATTTTGGTGATTGTAAAATTGTTCCTAATATTAATAATAATGTTCCAAAAATAATTAACATTAAAGAACATGTAAATATTCTTGAATCCGAAGACAAAATAAATGGTATTGGATTTTTTTGACTTTCTAACATATCAATAATTATAAAAATCATATCTCTAATATTAATTATTATATTTTCGACTGTTTGTTGATGTGGTAAAATAATTTTTTCTATATCATATGATAAATTTTTATTTAATATTTTATTTTTATTCATAGTATTATCATTTTTTTCAAAATCATTATTAAATTGTTTTTGATTGAATGTATTATTTTTTTCAGGTTTCATAATTAAATTATATAATAAAAAAATTTGAAAAATATAATTAAAAATATGTATCTTTATATATTAATGCTGTATTCAACCTGTCCTACTTGTGGTTATTTCCTTGGTCAAAAAATATTAGAATGGGAGACAAAAAGTAAAGAAATATGTGATAATCCTAAATATACCAAAGAAGATAAAGAAAAATTAAAAGAGAAATTATTACAATCATTAAAATTAAGACGTTATTGTTGTAGAATGAGAATTATGAGTTATAAAGATATTGTTTATGAAATTTTACCTATTGAAGAAGAAATATAAAAATAAATTAAAAAATATATTTTTTAATTTAGTTTAATCATTTTTTTTCATAAAAAAAGGAAGTAATAACATGATTAATAAAATAAATGATACTAATCCTAAACCATAAACTAACATAGTTTTGTCAGCAGGACATGATACTTGTGCAGGACATGATACTTGTGCAGGACATGATACTTGTGCAGGATATGATACTTGAGGAGGTGATGTTAATTGTGATGGACAGTTTACTGGAGGTGGACAGTTTAATTGGTTTTGATTTAATGATGTTTGAATAGTACATAAATTATTATCAAATGTTAAAAGTTGTAATGTTAATACACATGAATTAGGTTGATTCATTATTTTAATTATATCATTAGTTATATCTTCTGTAATATACATTAATAACATATTATCTCCAGATTTATTTGTTGTTTGTTGAAAATAATTTTTAAATCCACCAATTATAGAAGATAATAAACCAACAGATATTAAATTTATAAAAGCAATTTTTGGATTTGGTGCACTTTGAATATTTTCAATTACTTTATCCATTTTAGCTAAATAAATATCAGTAATTGTAGGATTAAATGATTTTATTAAATTTTTAAAAGAACCTATTAAGCTTATATTAAAATAAAAATTTGGAATTATAACTTTAACAATTTGTGATTGTTGATTAGCTGGAGTTGTTGATGTTGGTGGAAGAGCAACTATTGGTGTTAATAAATATTGATTAAACATTGTTAATCCTGCAACCATTGGCAACACGCCCATCATTACATTATTAACGTCAATTAAATTTGAAGTAAAATCTAATTTATTTGCAGGTACATTTAAAATATTTAAATTTTCTGTAATTATATTTTGAAAATATGTTTTAAGTTTTTGTGGATCAATTGTTAACAATAAATAACCATTATTATTTATTAAATTTTCTAGTTGAAGTGTAAATGCTAAATCAGCTTGTGAAACGGTTGGTGTCATTCCAATACCTGCATTTTGTGTTAATTTAACTTTATTTGATGCATCTATAGAAGCACTAAATGTTAGTCCCATTAATTAACTATATATTTTTTTTATAAAAAATTGATAAATATATTCATTTAATAACATATACATGTATTATGTCAATTATTATCAGTATAGATGGAAATATAGGAAGTGGAAAATCTACAATTATTAAAAAATTAAAAGATCAATTTATAAATGAAGAGCATATTATTTTCTTAGAAGAACCAGTTAATGAATGGATTAAAATTAAAGATGATAAAAAAAATATTATTGAAAAATTTTATGAAGATCCTGATAAATATTCATTTCCTTTTCAAATGATGGCACTTATTAGTAGATATAAAATTTTAAATGATACGATTTTAAAATATCCAAATAGTATAATTATTACAGAAAGAAGTTTATATACAGATAAAAATATTTTTGCTAAAATGTTATTTGATTCAAAAAAATTAAATACTTTTGAATATCAAATTTATAATAAATGGTTTGATGAGTTTGTTAAAAAACTACCTGAACATAAATTTATATATTTACATACAAAACCTGATACATGTATAAATAGAATCAAAACTAGGTCAAGGGATGGTGAAGATAAAATAGATATAGAATATTTAAATAAATGTAATGAGTATCACGATAAAATGTTTGAGCAAATTAAATATGAGCATAAATTTAATCTAGATGATTGTAATCTTGAATCAAATAATTACAACAGAATAATAAATGAGATAAGAACATATATATTATCTCAAAATTCTAAGAATGATTTAACGATTCAATATATATTGATATTAGTATTTGCAATTATTTCATATATAATTATTAAAAAAAATAAAATTATTTTATATTAAATATATATGAAATATATTCGTGAAAATATTATTACTTTAAAAGAAAATTATCCTCATGAATTTGGTAAGTTTATTATGGCTTTAAAAAATTTAGAAGATTCTGATGATTGGTTTCGAATTTGTGGTATTCATGGAAACAGTTTTAAACCAAATGATCCAGACGTATTATGTCCTACTGATGCTGATGTTGTTACAAAAATAGCAAAAACTGGAGAACCATTTTATTGTGCTCATTCGGTAGAACCTTTTATTTCTTGGCATGTTCCATATATAAATGAATTTGAAAAATTATTAAATATATATAATAAATCACAAGATAAAACATATATAACTTTACCATATTTTGATATTACACAACAAAATTATGATTATACTTTTTTAAATTCTCCAGAAATAACTATTCTATATGATAATAAAAACATTACCATCCGTAATCCTTTAGCTTCTGCATATTATTATCTAAATGGTATAAAAACTAATACAATAAGAAATGGTTATATAAAAGCAACTACTAATAAAGAATTAAAACAAATTAAAACTATACGTTCACAATTATACAATACTTTGCATGCTAAAACATATGAAGAATTTAGTTCACAATTAGTTAGTAATTTAAAAACTTACAAACCATATAATTATGTACCTCTAGAAACACCACATAATTCAATACATAATATAATTGGAGGTGATGGTGGTAATATGAGTGATATCAGTATCGCTGCATTCGATCCTATTTTTTGGTTACATCATTGTAATATGGATAGATTTTATTATAATTGGTTAGTTATTAATAATGATACAAAACAAAAATTTACTAAAAAAAGTTTAGAAGCGTTTTTACCACCATTTTCTGATAATATTACTTTTGGTTGGAGAAATAATACAAATAATTTTTTACAATTAAAAAATATAATATCTTTAGATCAATATCAATATACTTATAATTTTATTGCTTTAAAGAAATATGAAACACAAAATGCATATATAAATCTTATAGATATACCTATACCTCGTGAATCAATAATGATATATGCATATGTATATCCAAAAACAGAAATAATAACCCAGCAAAATAAAGATTTATGGTATGCTGGTTTTGTATCTTGGTTTGGTATTAATAGAGATACACAATATTGTAGTAGATGTCAACATGTTCGTACAAATTTAAAAATAGATATTTTAGATTTTGTTATTAGTCAAGGTATAAACAAAGATAATTTAAGTAATTATAATATATTAATAGAAGCAGATGGTAAATTAATAAAAAATATTGATACTTATAAAAAATATTCTTCTGATGAAATAATAAAAGATGGATTAATTGATATTACAATAAATTTATAAAAAAATTGAATTTTGATTTATAGAATTATTAATATTAATAGTTAATGCAAACAAATTATATAGTTGAAGGATTTAAAGTTACAAATAATTTAGGAGAAGAAGAAATTATACAAATACCTTATAATTTAAATAATATTCTTGTACAAGAAGATGATATTATTAAATTATTAAATCAATTTAATGTTAAAATAGATAAAGTACATAATATTGAAGCTTTTAGAGAATCATTTACACATAAATCTTATTGTAAAAAAACTATTTATCCACCTGAAATTCTAGAAGATTCAAAAAAAGAATTAGGTAATTCATCTGAATTACTTGAACTTAGAGAAAATAGTTATGAAAGATTAGAATATTTAGGTGATAGAGTATTAAAATTAATAGTTTCTTTTTATCTTTTTAATAGATATGAAAAAGAAAATGAAGGTTTTATGACAAAACTGCAAACAAAAATTGAAGATAAAAAAAATTTACCAATTATGTCAAAAGAAATTGGACTTGGTAAGTATTTTATAATTTCAAAAAGTATAGAAAATATGAATGGTAGAAATTTAGATAAAATACATGAAGATGTTTTTGAAGCTTTTTTAGGAGCTTTATTTTTAAGTAATGGTTTTGAAATATGTCTATTACTAATTATTAATCTTTTAGAAACATTAATTGATTATAGTGATAAATTATATTGCGATAGTAATTATAAAGATATTTTACTTAAATACCACCATTCAAATGAATGGACTCATCCTAATTATGAAATTATTTATATGGAAGGTCCGCCTCATAAAAGAAAATATATTGTTGGTGTTGAAAAACATAATTCTTCAAATGAAAAAGAAGAAAAATATATTGGTTTTGGTATTGGTAATTCCCATAAAGAAGGACAACAAAATGCTTCTAAAATGGCACTTATTATTTATGGTTTATTAGAACAAGATCAATATCTACAAACTGATATTTATTATCCTCCATGGGATAAAATTAATAGCGGAGATACAAACATCCTTGGAACACAAACAACAATAGTTGTGCAAGAAGATGAAGATGATCTAAATTCTGATTATTCTGAAAAATCAGTGATGTAATGATTTTTGTGTTTGTAAAATAAATAAATATTTAATATATTTATAATGAATTATGAATTAATTATAATAATATTAAATTATTCTGATAATTTTTATTATAAAAAACTAAAAAAAATACAATCTAAATACTTAGAAAAATATAATAAAGTTAAATTTATATTTGTAGAATTTAATACAACTATAAAACAAGATACTATGTTAGAAAATAATACTTTTTATGTTAATGGAAATAATTTAAATTTGTCTTTAGATTTAACACTTAAATATATAAATAATAATTTTGATTTTAAATATATTTTAATAACAGAAATAAATAATTTTATCAATGTTACAAATATATTATCATATATAAATTCATTACCAAATAAACCAATATATTCTGGATTTTATTTGGTTGGATATGTTTTAAAAAAATTTATTCTTTTAAATAAAATTTCGTGCGATTATATTTTAGAATATTATAAAAAAGAAAATTATTCAAATATTGATATAGAAATAACTATTTCACAAATTATGAATCAAAATGATGTTCAATATATTGAACCAAATAATTACAAAATTTTAATTATTACTGATAAAAAATATGTTTGTAGATTTAATAATAATTTTATTTATTATCAAACATTAGGTAATTATAACAAATATGATTTTGATAAAAAATCACTAATTATTAATCTAGACAATTCAAGTGAAATATTAAATTTAGTTTATATTAGAGATTTATTATTACTAGTTTGAGTTAAATTAAATGTAACTCCTCATATTATATATATAATGTTTTTATGTTATATGCGGATTTTTTTAATTAAAAATAAAATATTAATTAATGGATAAAAATATTCAAAGTATTTTTTTTTCTAAAGAAAATATAAGTTCAATAAATAAAAAATTACTTGAAGAATTAAAATTACAAAATGTTAGTATAGAAGCCAAAAAAGATATTTTACATAATCTTGTTGAAAATATGACTACTGTGTGGACTTCAATTGATAAAAATAAAATTAATAATAATAACTTTAATAATATTTTTGGACAATTTAATAACTATTCCTTGCAAAATAGTCTTAAAAAATTAAAACTAAAATATAACAGTAATTTTACAGGAATTTCTACAAATCAACAACAACCATATCCAAATCAACAACAACCATATCCAAATCAACAACAACCATATCCAAATCAACAACAACCATATCCAAATCAACAACAACCATATCCAAATCAACAACAACCATATCCAAATCAACAACAACCGTTTCTAAATCAACAACAACCGTTTCTAAATCAACAACAACCGTTTCTAAATCAACAACAACCATATCCAAATCAACAACAACCATATCCAAATCAACAACAACCTAGTGAATTAAATCAATTCTATTCTCACTTAACACCAGGATTACCAGATGCTTTTGAAGATTCAAGTATAGATTCATCTAATTTAAAATTTAAAAGGGATTTTGATATAAATAAAGGAAAACAAGTTCAAATACCAGATCGGGCTAAATCTGTAATTGGAGGTAATGAAAAATATATTAGACAATCAGAAGAAACAAGAAGATTAGCAGGTAATTTTCAACCTGGTGTAGAGAGTATGTTTAGACCAATAATAGATGATCCTCCTGATGAACCTAGTTTTAATAATTATCAATATCAAAAAGGAAATGATGTTAAAAAACAAATGGATGATATAAGATTTCAGAGAGATAATGAAGCTTATATTCCTAGAAAACCACAACAAAGTGAAGTACCTGATTTTTTAAAACCAAAATGTACATCAATTAGAACACATGATGAATATCAAAGTCAACGAGAACAACCTCGTGAAATACAAGAAAGACAAAAACAACCACAAAAAAAATCAATGAAAATGGGTAGTAATACTTCAAATGAATTTCTATCAGGTGTTGATAGTGGTGGTAGTGATTTAATGAGTTTAGATAATTTTGATAGACCTATAACTGATGATAATATTGAAGAAGATAATACACCATTCTCTGAAAGACTTAATAGACTAAAAGCTGATAGAGATAGTGTTAATGTGAAAAGAGGTAATGTTGATTTTACATCTGAAAACTTTGAAGATACATATGATGATGTAGAACCTACCAATATTAAAGACTTAAAAAGTAAAAAAAAAGTAAATTTTGATAATGAAATTAACAATTCAGATTATGAAAGTCAAATAAGACAATTAGATGATAGAAGACAATTAGATGATAGAAGACAATTAGATGATAGAAAAGAATCTCAAATTGAAAAACTTCCCGATAATTCAAATATTAATGTAAGAGAATTGTACAATAGTTATATTAAAATAAAAAAAGCTTATGAAAATATTAATGAAGAAAATTTAAAATTAAAAATTGAATTAGAGACAAAACCTGTTATTCAAAAACCAAAAAAAATGACATCTGATGAAAAAAAAGAATTTATTGAAATATTTAATGATTTAAAGAAAATAAATGAAAGATTGGCAGATGAATTAAAAACAGTAAAACAAAATAAAATTGAATTAGAAAAAATGTATAAAAATGAAGTAGAAAATAATAAATTACCACCCGAGTTATTAGATTTAGAAAAAATAAAAAAAAATATTGAAACGGAATTTAATGACCTTACAAACCATAAACAAGAAACAGAAAATAAAATAAAAGAATTTGAAACTTTAAAAATTGATGCAGAAAATAAAATAATTGAGTTAGAAGATAAAAAAATAGAATATCAAAAAGTAATTGATGAATATAACAAATTACCTCAAGTTAAATTATATCAAATGGAAATATGTAATGAAAATAATTCAAGTTATTATACATATAATTTTGATCAATTAGAAAATGTTCATTCAATAAAATTATTAAATTATTCAATACCTAGTAATATTTTTAATATTGAAGAAGATAAAAATAATACATTTGAATTTCAAATTGATGATGAAGAAATAAAAGAAATAATACTAGAAACAGGAAAATATACTATTGATGAATTAATAAAAGGATTAAATAAAAATGATTTTGGAATATTATTTGAACTTGATGAAGTAACACAAAAAATATTTGTAAATTGTAATGATATATTCAAGATTATTCCTTCACCATTATCAATTATTGTTTTAGGTTTTAGTGATAATAATTATTCAAATAATAAAGAATATAGAGCCTCAAAAATGTATGATTTAAGAAATGATAATAAAGTATTATTATATTTAAATAATATAGATAATCAACAACCTTTTGCTATTTTAATACCAAATTCTACATGTGCTGCTGTTATAAATTTTGAAGAACCAATAACATTAAATAAACTCGACATATTATTTAAAGATTCAAAAGGAAGAATACATAATTTTTATAACTTAGAACATAGTGTTAGTTTACAAATTGAAGTTAAAAACTAATATTATTTTCTAAATAATAATAATGTTTAATTATGAAGATATAAGAGACGAATTAAAAAAAAATAAATATGTAATTTATAAAGTTAAAAATAATAAATTTATATTTGAATTAAAATTTAATGGAACAAAAAGTGAATTAATAGAAGAACTTGGGAAAAAAATAAAAAATTTTGATTATTTTATTTGTTTTAAATTTGGATTTCATACAGGAACAAAACCTTTACAAGGAGGTCCTTTATCAGTTACAATTTCTACATTTGACTTTATTGAGAATAAATTTAAAAATGGAAAACAAATAAATGGTAAAATATGGTTTCAAAAAAAATATCTTGAAAAATTTGGTTGGAAAGATAATTATTTAAATGAAATTTTAAATAAACTTTTATCAGGTAAAGTTAAATTAAATCCATTAGTTGTTAATATGTTCAATGTATATTTTTTATAAAAAAAATGATATTTTATTTGGTTGAAAATTAAATATCATCTTTTATGGCAATAGAATTGTTAAATAAACATAAAAATAATATATTAAAATATCTTTTTGACACAGAAAAAGAATTTGAAGCTTTTGAGAAAAATAAAGAAGTTAAATTAGGTAAACACTGGGATTCTATATTAAGTTATCCCAATGAATTATATGTATTAAAAAGAACAAAAACAAATAAAAAAACTATTGTTTCAAGAGTAGTAGATAGTTTACTCCAAAATATAAATCGTGCTATACATCCAATATTATTAATAATTTTTTATTATGAATTACGCGATTATATAAAATATAATGAAATGAGTAATGATGATCATGAAAATATTCAAATACAATTAACATCTAAAAATAAAAAATGTTTAAAAGAAATTAGACCTCAAATAAATACTACATTTAGGTTATATTGGAAATTAATAAATGACAAAAAAATTCAACAATTTTATAATTATTATATTGATAATGATTTAGTTGATGCTATAATGAATAGTATATATTATAATATAACAGTTGAACAATTAATACATTTAAATGAAACTTTAATTGAAACAAAAAAAGTTAGATTTAATGATTTATGTATAAGTTTAGATGTTGATGAAGAATTATTAATAAAAAAAATTTCACCAATTAAATATGATAGATATTTAAAAATTAGAGAAAATTTAAATGAAAAACAAAAGGAATTTCAAACAAAAATACTTGTTGAAATTAATGAAAGTCATCATATGCCAAGTATTGATTTTTTAAGAAAAACTACAATCTATGAAACTACAGGAAAAACTATAATTGATTTTAATATTGTTGATGATGATATAAATGATATTTATAGTAAAATAATAAAAGAAATTTCAAAAACAATATATAAAAATTATGATGAAGATATTGGTATTATATTTTATTTGACAAATATTGAAAATATGGAAATAGGTATTGCTACGTTTTTCCTTGATATTTATAATGCAACAAAAAAAAATAAAGGAATACCTATTAAAACAATATTAAATGTTTTTAATAATTGGGAATTTGTCGATAAAAATAAATTTATAAAACTTATTAAAACTGAACTTGATTGTGAAACATATTTTATCACAAAAAATGATGATTTCAAAAATTCATGTTTAAGTTCACTTGGAGTTGATCGTCTAATATTTTTACCTAGAAAAGAAGATTTTGTAAATACTGAAGAAATTATTACTTTTGTTAAAATGTATAATAAATTTAGAGAAGGATTTTTTAGAACAATAGAAGCTTTTTTAAATAATGATGATGAAACAAATATTATAATTTATTTGCTAAAAAAATTAACTTTTCGTGAAGATTTTGAAAAATTTAAAGAACCATTAGTTAATTCATTCTTAGAAAAAATATTAAATGAAGATTTAATTAATGCAGTAGAAGATAAATATAAAATTGAACTTGATAAATGGTTACCAATTTTAATGAAAAGTAAAAGTAAATATCATAATATTGACACAAATATTATGAAAAATTCTTTTGGAGATAAAGTGGCTAATATACTTGAAGAAAGATTTGATACATCAAAATCAGAAATAAAAAAACGTGCATTAATACCAAAAGAAGTAATTGAATATATATTTAATCACAAACAAAAAAAATAAATTAAGCTATTATATTATCTTTTGTTATATCAATAAATACAGATTCTTCATTATCATCTAATGGTTCTTGCATTAATTTATTCCAAGTATTTAATACTAATTCTTTATTATTATATGATATTTGATTAATATTTTTATTATATATCATTCTATTGTTTTTCTTTGAAAAAAGAGTTGGATCTTTTACTATATTTTCTAGTAAATTAATATATTTTGGATTTATTTTTTCATTATTTTCATCAAATTCTAATAATACTAATAATTGATTAACTTTATCTATTGATTTACTTAAAACATTATTATAAAAATCTATTTTATTTACTTTTTCAATTTGATTATTTTCCGTATTTAATACATTAACATAATCTCCCTCTAAACTTGTAGTACAAAAATTATGATTTTCTGGATAATTTTCATTAAAGTTTAATAATTTTATAATCTCTACTAAAGCATTAAAATTTGATGATGCTAATCTTTTAATGTCTTCATGTGATAGCATTGATACTGATTCATTTCCAAATTGATTTATTATTATATTTTTATTATTAATAGTTCCATTGTTTATATTATTAATAATATTTTTATTTTGCTTTTTTATTACTTTTATTTCTTCTTTTAATTTATCATTTTCTTCTTGTAATATTGTTTTTTCTGATTGTAATATTGTTTTTTCTGATTTTTTACATTTCTGTTCATGTCTCCATTTAGATTGTTTACATGAAAGTTGCTTTTTACAAATATAACATTCCCACAAGTTTTCTTTTTGATTTTTATTTTGTAAATGAAATTTTTTATTATGTATCCATAAACTTTGATAAGAACTATAATTTTTATTACATTCATTACATTTATATTCCATTTTATATATACTTATAAAATCATTTTCTTATATATTTTATATTCTGTTTACTAAAATGTTTACTTTTGCTATATGATTTTAATTATTAATTTGTTAGTTTGATTAAAATATATATATATTATAAGTTATATATAATATATATATTTTAAATGTTTACCAAAATGTTTACTTTTACTAAATCAATAATTATATTGTAAATAATATATTCATGATATACTTTAATCTTAAATATATTATTTTTTTTAATTAATATAATTTATTCTAAATTACATCAAATAATTTAGATTTAATATTCATTATACTCATTCATAAAATTAAATTAATATAAGTTATAATAAATAAATTATATATAATGTATATATATTACAAATGTTTACCTGAATGTTTACTTTTGTTAAATTAATTTAAATCATAAAAATATATATTTTATATTTAAATTAATTTAACAAAAGTAAACATTCAGTTAAACATTTTTAATATATATACATTATATATAATTTATTTT
>Ga0136644_10001126_pt1 | contig 21177 bp, 15 predicted proteins | sample C_130820_EF_Meta_FD_94780 | JGI IMG/M metagenome (GOLD analysis project Ga0136644, IMG submission 94780) | Freshwater microbial communities from Lake Croche, Canada to study carbon cycling - C_130820_EF_MetaG (v2) (version 2) | ecosystem: Environmental > Aquatic > Freshwater > Lake | place... | reverse complement strand
GCTGCCGCGCAAGGGGCCGAGCTGGTGGTGTTGCCAGAATACTTTTGCTTATTAGGCTGGCGCGATAGCGACAAGCTGGCCGCCAGCGAAGCCTTTGGCAGCGGCCCGATCCAGCGCTTTTTACAACTCAGTGCGCGCGATTGCGGGCTGTGGCTGGTGGGCGGCACCTTGCCGCTGGCCACCCCCGAGCCCACGCGGGTGCGCAACAGTTGCCTGGTGTATGCCCCCAGTGGCGACTGCGTGGCGCGCTACGACAAGGTGCACCTGTTTGCGTTTGACAACGGCAGCGAGCGCTACGACGAGTCGCGCGTGCTGCAAGCGGGCACCGAGTCGGTGGCGTTTGAGCTGCCCTCGCGCGATGGCCATCGCTGGCGTATCGGTTTGAGCGTGTGCTACGACCTGCGCTTTCCCGAGCTGTACCGGCGCCTGAACGCCGACTTGTTGCTGGTGCCCAGTGCCTTTACCTACACCACGGGGCGTGCCCATTGGGCGTTGCTGCTGCGTGCGCGCGCGGTCGAAAACCTGGCCTATGTGCTGGCCAGCGCCCAGGGGGGTGCGCATGAAAACGGCCGACAAACCTTTGGCCACAGCCTGGTGGTCGATCCCTGGGGCGAGATAGTGGCCCAGCGCGAGCAGGGTGAGGGCGTGGTGCTGGCCGATATCGATGCCCAGCGGCTGCACCTGACACGTCGGCAATTGCCCGCACTCGCGCACCGGGTGTGGTGAGCGCCCGCAGGCCCTGGCTGTGGCTGGTATTGATTGGCCTGGTGTGCGCCCTGCTCGGTTTGCTGGTGTGGCTGGCCAACCGCTACGAGGCCAGCCAGTGGCAGCAGCGCTTGGAGCACGACGCCGCCGATGCGCTGGCCGATTTGCGCGCCGGGTTGACCCGCAATGTGCAAAGCCTGCAAGCCCTGGAGCAGGAGCTGCCCAGCGTGGGCGCGTGGCGCATAGACGCGGCTGAATTGCTGCGCCAGCACCGTGAAATCTTGCAGCTCGAATGGCGCAACAGCGCGCTGGCGGTGCAGGCACAAGTGGACTCGCCTTTTTACCCCCCGCATACGGCACGCCGCACGCAGCAGACGGCGCTGGCCGATGTGGCGCAAGCCTGTCGCTCGGCGCGCCGTTTCAGTGGCGCGGCTTACTCGCCCAGTTATTTTTTGCCGCTGACTGGCGGCTTGGGCCTGGAGGTGATGGAAATGTGCCTGCCGCTGGGCGGCGCCGCCCAGCCTACCGGTTATTTGGTGGTTACCTATGGGCTGCAAGCCCTGTTGACCGAATGGATTAGCGCCGCACTGTCGCGCAGCCATTCGCTCACTTTCACCGAGCCAGACGGCACCCGCTTGGCCACGCACGGCGCGCGCCTGCCTGGCCTGGCCCGGCGAAGTACGCAGCAGTTGCTGGATCTGCCGGGCTACACCCTGGTGCTGCGGGTACAGAGCGAACGCGCCGCGCCGACCCTGTTTCCCAATGTGCTGACGGCGCTGGTCACGGCGCTGGCGCTGGCCTTGGTGATTGTGTTGATGCTGCTGTCGCGCGACATGCTGCGCCGCCAACGCGCCGAGCGTCGCTTGGCCGAGGCGCTTGCTTTTCGCAAGGCGATGGAAGACTCGCTCATGACCGGCCTGCGCGCGCGCGACCTGCACGGGCGCATCAGCTATGTAAATCCCGCGTTTTGCCAAATGGTGGGGTTTGAAGCGGGCGAGTTACTCGGCACGGGCGTGCCCGCACCCTATTGGCCGACCGAACGTGCGGACGAATACCGCAACCGCCAAGCGCTGCGGCTGGCGGGCTCGCACTGGCCCCGCGAGGGCTTTGAATCCCTGTTTATGCGCAAGGACGGTACCCGCTTTCCGGTGCTCATCATCGAAGCGCCTCTAATAGACTCGAAGGGCCAGCAAACCGGCTGGATGAGCGCCTGCGTGGACTTAAGCGAGCAACGTCGCGTAGAAGAGCTGTCGCGCGCCAGCCTGGAGCGCCTGCAAGCCAGCGCGCGGCTGGCCACCGTGGGCGAAATGGCCTCGCTGCTCAGCCATGAACTGAACCAGCCCTTGGCCGCCATCTCTAGCTTTGCCGTGGGCTCGCTGAATATGCTCGCGCTCAGCCCAGGCGAGCCCCCCGGGCCGGATCTGGTGCAAGCACTGCGCCGCATCGCCGAGCAAGCCGAGCGTGCGGGCAAGGTGATTCACAGCGTGCACGGCTTCGTGCGGCGGCGCGACCAGGCGCGCCAAATGACGCAGGCGCAGGAGCTGTTCGACGCCGTCATGCCCCTGGTCGTCCTCCAAGCGGGCAAGCTGGGCGTGCAGCTACAGGTCGATCACCTACCTGCGCTGCCCGCGCTGTGGTGCGACCGCACCCTGCTGGAGCAGGTGCTGCTCAACCTGGCGCGCAATGCCATGCAGGCGGCCAGCCAGAGCCCGTGCGCGCCGGAGCCGCCCTGGGTGGGCCTGTCCGTTTGCCGGTACACAGACGACACGGGGCGCACGGGGCTGGTTTTTTCGGTAGCCGACAATGGCGCAGGCATACCGCCTGAGATTGCTCAAAAAATGTTCACCCCGTTCTTCACCACCAAGGCAGAAGGCATGGGCCTGGGCTTGAGCCTGTGCCGCACCGTGGTGGAGCAGCACGGGGGCGCGCTGGCCTTTGAGCCGCGCCGCCCGCGCGGCAGCGTGTTCAGCTTTACCCTGCCCAGCGCCGTGCCGCAGCCTGACCATGCGCCCGCAGGCTGACGCCCTGGTCTATATCGTTGATGACGACGCCAGCGTGCGCGAAGCTCTGGCCTGGTTGCTGCGCTCGCGCCGGCTGTTGAGCGAGACCTATGCCAGCGCGCTCGCCTTTGAGGCCCGCTTGCTGGCCAGTCCCGACGCCGCCTTGGCACAGCCCTGCTGCCTGCTGCTGGATGTACGCATGCCCGGGCTTAGCGGCTTGGCCCTGTTTGAGCGCCTGACTGCACGCGGCTTGCACACGCGCATGCCGGTTATCTTCCTCACCGGCCATGCCGACGTACCCACGGCGGTGGAAACCGTGCGCAAAGGCGCACTCGACTTTTGCGAAAAGCCGTTTTCCAACAACGCCTTGGTAGACCGCGTGGAGCAGGCCCTGGCCCTGTCTGCGGCAGCGCTACAACGCCACCAACAGCGTTGCGGCGTGCAGGCGCGGCTGCACGAGCTGTCCGCGCGCGAGCAAGAGGTGATGCAGCGCGTTGCCCAGGGCCTGCCCAACAAGCGCATCGCCGACGCGCTGGGCATCAGCGTGCGAACGGTAGAGGTGCACCGGGCTCGCATCTTCGAGAAAACCGGCGTCAAGTCGGCGGTGGAGCTGGTTCAGTTGCTGCGCGATGCCGATGTCGGCACAACAGCCGATGTGTCAGCCCCTCACGGGCCGCGCGGCTGACACGCCCGGGCCGCGCCTCACTCCCCGTCTTTGGGCAATTCCCCCTTGGGCCGCCCGGAAAACATGGTCCACCAGACGATGAACACCAGCAACAACAGCGCGCCCAGCGCTTCCAACACAATCCAGGTCATGCACGCACTTTCTTGGGTTTGGCGGGTTTTGATTGTAGGAACGCTGTGCGCCTGCGCGGCCACGGCGCCGGTCAAGCTCACGGCCACCCGGCCCGCCGACCCCGCCTACCCTGCGGCCATGGCGTCTGCCGCCACCGCAACCGAGCCCACCGCGCTGGCGCCACCCGCCCCCCTGCCGCCGCCACTGCAACAGCCAGGTAGCCGCTGGGTGCCCGTACCCTGGTCTGAACTGCCCGGCTTTAGCGACGATGCCTGGTACGACGCCTGGGTCGCATGGCTACACAGTTGCGAGCGCCCCCTGCCACCCTGGACTACGCTATGCCCCGAGCTGCGCCCGCTCCTACTCGCCAGCCCCGCCGAGCAGCGCGCTTGGATGCAAGCGCGTTTGCAGCCCTACCGGGTAGAAGCCCTAGACGGCGGCGCCAGGGGCCTGCTCACCGGCTATTACGAACCGGTGCTGACCGCACGCCGCGCGCGCGACGACCGCTACGCCGTGCCCCTGCACCGCCCACCCAGCGGCTTGGCCGCACGCAAGCCTTGGTACACGCGGCAAGAAATCGATACCCAGCCCGCGCCGCAGGCCGCGCTGCGCGGGCGCGAAATCGCGTGGCTAGATGACCCGCTAGACGCGCTGGCGCTGCAGATCCAAGGCAGCGGCCTGCTGCGCCTCACCGAGCCCAATGGCCAGCAACGCACCGTGCGCCTGGCCTATGCGGGCTCCAACGACCAGCCCTACCGCAGCGTGGGCCGCTGGCTGCAAGACCAAGGCGCGCTCACCGACGCCTCCTGGCCCGCCATCAAAGCCTGGGCCGCCAGCCACCCCCAGCAGGTGCAAGCGCTGCTTTGGAGTAACCCCCGTGTGGTGTTTTTCCGCGAAGAGGCCGTACCTGCATCCACCACGCCCGAAGGCCCGCGCGGCGCCCAAGGCGTGTCTCTCACCGCCGGTCGCTCGATTGCGGTGGACCGCGCCAGCATTCCCTACGGCACCCCGGTCTGGCTCGCCTCCGACGGCCCGCTGCTGCAATTGCAAAAGCTGGTGCTGGCTCAAGACACCGGCAGCGCCATCACCGGCGCTGTGCGCGCCGACTACTTTTTCGGCAGCGGCCAAGAAGCCGGTGAACTCGCCGGGCGCCTGAAACAGCCGCTGCGGCTGTGGGTGCTGTGGCCGAGGGGGCAATAGAAGATCGACGATGCGCTGGCGGTGTTGCTGCTCCTGGCTAGGCCAGCCCATGGCGGCACACTCGGGCCCGTCCAACGGCGGTTTTTAGGCTGAAAGGTCGTGTCCAACACCTTGCGAGCCAGCGCCGCCGCTCGCCGAACCGCGTGCCGTCCAAGGCGGCGGCAGAAACCTCAGCGCATCAAATGCCCCAGCGGTACCGAGCTTTGTGACTTGATCTCGCCTAGCGAAAAGCTGGTGTGCATGTCTTTCACGCCGGGTAGGTTGATGAGTTCTTTAAGCGCAAAGCGCGAGAAGGCATCTAGGTCGGTAGCCACCACGTGCAGCTCAAAGGTGCCTGCGCCGCTGATGTAGTGGCAGGCGATCACTTGCGGCAGCTTCATCAGCGCGGCTTCTAGGCGCTGCGTGGTGTGGCCGGTGTTTTCGGCGTCTAGGCGCACAAAGGCGGTTACGCCCAGGCCGATCTTGCGGCGATCGAGTTCGGCGCGGTAGCTTTTGATGTAGCCCGCTTGCTCCAGCCGCCGCACGCGCCGCCAGCAGGGTGCGGCGCTCAGGCCCACGCGCGAGGCTAACTCGGCATTGGTCAGCCGGGCGTCGTTTTGCAACTCGCTCAGGATGCAAATGTCAAACTTGTCCAACTCGCTGCCAGGGGGGGAGATGCCAGCAAGTGATTGAGAAGGTGGCGCTTTAGCGGCCCTGGGTGCGCGCGAACGGGTATTTTGTTTCGATACAGCCATGTTTGCAGCAAGATTGTTTCTTTTGCCATCGTATCAGCCTACCCAAAAGCAAACACATTCCATGGGCATGCGCGTACAGTGCCACTCGCGCCTGTTGCTCGAAGAACCCCCTGGAGACACCACCCTATGAATGCCCCCTTGCCCGCATCTGTCCTGAAGGCCTTGGAAACCGTGACGCTGGACGACAAGTACGCGCTAGACCAGGGGCGTGCTTTTATGAGCGGCGTGCAGGCGCTGGTCAAGCTGCCCATGTTGCAGCGTCAGCGCGATGCGATGCAAGGCCATCGCACAGCTGGTTTTATTAGCGGTTATCGCGGCTCGCCGCTGGGCGGCTACGACCAGGCGCTGTGGAAGGCCAGCGCCTACTTGAAGGCGCAAGACATCGTGTTTCAGCCCGGTGTGAATGAGGAGCTGGCCGCTACCGCGCTGTGGGGCACGCAGCAACTGGGTTTTGCACCGCCAGGCAGCAACAAGTTCGACGGCGTGTTTGGCATCTGGTACGGCAAGGGGCCGGGGGTGGACCGCTGCGCCGACGTGTTCAAGCACGCCAACATGGCGGGCACCACGCCCTTGGGCGGGGTGATTGCAGTGGCAGGGGACGACCATGTGGCCAAAAGCTCCACCGCTGCGCACCAGAGCGACCACATTTTCAAAGCCTGCGGCCTGCCAGTGTTCTTCCCCGCCAGCGTGCAAGAAATTCTGGACTTGGGGCTGCACGCTTTTGCCATGAGCCGTTATGCGGGCGTTTGGGCCGGTATGAAAACGATTCAAGAAATCGTCGAATCCTCGGCCACGGCCCTCATTGACCCCAACCGGGTGCAAATTCAACTGCCGACTGACTTCGCCATGCCACCCGGCGGCCTGCATATTCGCTGGCCAGACGCGGCGCTGGAGCAGGAGCAGCGGCTGTTCGACTACAAGTGGTACGCCGCGCTGGCCTATGTGCGCGCGAACCGGCTCAACCACAATGTGATCGAGTCGCGCCACGACCGCTTGGGGCTTATTGCCAGCGGCAAAGCCTATAACGATTTGCGCCAGGCGCTGCTAGACCTGGGTTTGGATGATGCACGCTGCCGCCAATTGGGCATACGCCTGCACAAAGTGGCCGTGGTGTGGCCCTTGGAGGCCCAGCTCACGCGCGAGTTTGCGCAAGGCCTGCAAGAGATTTTGGTGGTGGAGGAAAAGCGCCAAGTCATTGAGTACCAGCTCAAAGAAGAGTTGTACAACTGGCGTGCCGATGTGCGGCCCAATGTGTTTGGTAAGTTCAACGAGTTGGACGGCGACTTCAGCGGGGGCGAGTGGAGCATGCCCAACCCCTCGGCCAACACCTTGCTGCGGGCGAACGCCGATTTGTCGCCCGCGCTGATCGCCAAGGCGGTGGCAGCGCGCGTCAAGAAGCTGGGTGTGGACGCCGACACAGCCGCCCAAATCGACGCCCGCCTAGCCGTGATTGACGCCAAAGAGCGCGCCATGCAAGTCACCGAGCTCAAGACCGAGCGCCTGCCCTGGTTCTGCTCCGGCTGCCCACACAACACCTCTACCCGCGTGCCCGAGGGCTCGCGCGCCATGGCCGGCATCGGTTGCCATTTCATGTCGATTTGGATGGATCGCAGCACCAGCGGCTTCACCCAAATGGGCGGCGAGGGCGTGCCCTGGGTCGGGCAGCAGCCGTTTTGCAACGACACGCATATCTTTGCCAATCTGGGCGACGGCACCTACTTTCATAGCGGCCTGCTGGCGGTGCGCCAAAGCATTGCCGCTGGCGTGAACATCACCTACAAGCTGCTTTACAACGACGCCGTGGCCATGACCGGCGGGCAACAGGTGGGCGAGCGGCCTGAGGGGCATTCAGTGCTGCAAATGGCGCACTCGCTCACCGCAGAGGGCGTGGCCAAACTCATCGTCGTCACCGACGAGCCCAACAAGCACACCGGCGCGGCGCTGCCCGCAGGGGTGAGCGTGCACCACCGTGACGAGCTGGACGCTTTGCAACGCCAGTTCCGAGCCATCTTGGGCACCACCGTCATCATTTACGACCAGACTTGCGCTACCGAGAAGCGGCGGCGCCGCAAGCGGGGCACCTTGGTGGACCCGGCCACGCGCGTGGTCATCAACGAACTGGTGTGCGAAGGCTGTGGCGACTGCGGCGAGCAGTCCAACTGCATGAGCGTGGAGCCACTGGAGACTGAATTTGGGCGCAAACGCCAAATCAACCAAAGCACCTGCAACAAAGACCTGTCTTGCGTGAAAGGCTTTTGCCCCAGTTTTGTCACCGTTGAAGGCGGTCAGTTGCGCAGCAAAAGCAAGGCGGCCCAGCCCTCGCCCGCCGTCTTGGGGGAGTTGCCCGCGCCGACGTGGCCCGACTTATTGACCTACCCTGGCGGCGTTTGGGGCGGGGTGGTAGCGGGTGTGGGGGGCACGGGCGTCATCACCATCGGCCAGTTGCTGGGCATGGCCGCGCACCTAGAGGGCAAGGGAATCGTCACGCAAGACGCCGCAGGCTTGGCGCAAAAGGGCGGCGCCACCTGGAGCCATGTGCTGATTGCGGCTGACCAGGCCGCGATTGCCACCACCCGCGTCACCATGGCCAGTGCCGATTTGATACTGGGCTGCGACCCCATCGTCACCGCCGGTAAAGAAACCGCGCTGCGCATGCGCGCCGGGCGCACGCGCATCGCACTCAACAGCCACAGCGCGCCCACGGCCGCCTTTGTGCACGACAAAAATTGGCAAAACCCCGGTGCAGCCTGCATCAGCGACCTGGCCCTTGCCGTGGGTGAGCAGGCGCTGGGGGTGTTCGATGCCGATGCCGCTGCCAACCAGCTGATGGGCGACAGCCTCTACATCAACCCCATGCTGCTGGGCTACGCTTGGCAACGCGGCTGGGTGCCGCTGGGCTACGCCGCTTTGATGCGCGCCATCGAACTCAACGCCGTCGCCGTGGCGCAGAACAAAACCGCGTTTGAATGGGGCCGCCATGCGGCGCATGACCCCGCAGCCATGCAGCGTCTGCTCAAGCCCGCCCAGCCCATTCATTGGCAGCGCAGCAATTTGGAGGAGACGGTGCAGCGCCGCGTCGCCTTCCTCACCGACTACCAAAACGCTGCTTACGCGCAAGACTACAAGCACTTTGTGGAGCAGGTACGCCAAGCCGAGGCGCCCCTGGGCAAAACCACACTCACCGACGCGGTGGCGCGTTCGCTGTTCAAGCTCATGGCCTACAAAGACGAATACGAGGTGGCGCGCCTGCATACCGACCCGGCTTTTCTGAAGCGCCTGCAAGACCAGTTTGAAGGCGACTTCACGCTCAGCTACCACCTGGCGCCGCCGCTGGTGGCCAAGAAAGATGCGCAAGGCCACTTGCTGAAACAGCGCTACGGCGGCTGGGTACGTGGCGTATTCGGCGTACTACGCCGTTTTAAAGGCTTGCGTGGCACCGCGTTAGACCCCTTTGGCTATACCGCCGAGCGGCGCATGGAGCGCGCGCTGATTAGCCAGTACCGTGCGCTGATCCAAGCCCTTCTGCCCAACCTGACGGCAAATCAGCACGCGCAGGCGCTACAAGTGGCGCGTGTGCCGGAGCACATTCGTGGCTATGGCCATGTCAAGCAAGCCAGCGTGCACGCGGCCCAAGCGCGTTGGGCGGCTTTGCAAGCGCAGATGGCCCCTCCCACTACCGAGGCGCACCCGGCCTAATCCGGTCATCGCCTGATGCAAAGGCGCTTTCAAATGAAGGCGCTTGGCACGGCCGAGCCGCATACAATCAAACGTTGCATGTCATGCCGCTATTGCGCGTGACGCGCAAGCTGTTGTTGCACCCCTTGCGACCCTCTCTGTGGAGACTTTCGTGTTCATTTCTTCTGCTTTCGCCCAAACCTCGCCTGCCGCAGGCACAGACATGCTGTCCTCCGTCACTGGCATGCTGCCGCTGGTGCTGATGTTCGTCGTCTTGTACTTCGTGATGATCCGCCCGCAAATGAAAAAACAAAAAGAAGCCCGCGCCATGATTGAGGCGCTGGCTCCGGGTGACGAGGTGGCCATGGCGGGCGGCTTCATTGGAAAAATCACCAAGTTGAGTGACAACTATCTGAGCTTGGCCATTGCCCAAGGCGTGGAAATACAAGTGCAGCGGCAGGCCGTGGTGCAGGTGCTGCCCAAGGGCAGCGTGAACTGACCGTGCCCATGAACCGGTATCCGTTTTGGAAGTACGTGCTCATCGTGATCGCCTTGCTGGTGGGCGCGGTCTATACCCTGCCCAACTTTTTTGGTGAAGCGCCTGCGGTACAGGTCTCCAGCAGCAAGGCCACGCTAAAGATAGACGCCACCACGCGCACCCGGGTCGAGCTGGCGCTTAGCACCGCAGGCGTGCAGGCCGATCGGGTGGAGTTCGATGGCCAAACCGTTCGCGCGCGCTTCCAAGACGCGCAGAGCCAGTCGCTCGGCAAAGACGCGATCCAAAAAGCCTTGACCGCCGAGGGGGCGGACAGAGGCTATGTGGTGGCTCTCAACCTGTTATCCCGCTCGCCGTCGTGGCTAACGCGGCTGCGCGCCGTGCCCATGTACCTGGGGCTGGACTTGCGCGGTGGCGTGCACTTCATGCTGCAAGTGGACATGCAGGCGGCGCTGGCAAAAAAGGCGGAGGCGCTGGGCGGCGATATTCGCAGCGCGCTGCGTGAGAAGAACATCCGCCACGGTGGCCTCACGCGCGAAGGCCAAGCCATCGATATTCGCTTGCGTGACAGCGCCACCCTGGCCGCTGCCCGTCAGGTGTTGGCCGATCAGTTTGCCGATTTGCAGGTGCAAGAAATACCGGACGGCACCGAATACAAGTTACGCGCCACCATCAAGCCCGAGGCGGCGCGCCGGGTGCAAGAGCAAGCGCTCAAGCAAAACATCACCACGCTGCACAACCGCATCAACGAGCTGGGCGTGTCTGAGCCGGTGATTCAGCAACAGGGCCTGGATCGCATCGTGGTGCAACTACCCGGCGTGCAAGACACGGCCAAAGCCAAAGACATACTGGGCCGCACCGCGACCCTGGAGATGCGCTTGGTGGACGAGAGTGCAGATGCCCGAGCCGCCGAGGTCAACGCGGGCCCGGTGCCGTTTGGCGCCGAGCGCTACCTCGAGCGGGATGGGCGCGCGGTCATTGTGAAAAAGCAGGTCGTGCTCACGGGCGACAGCCTGACCGACGCCCAGCCCGGCTTTGATTCACAAACCCAGCAACCCAAGGTGGACTTAACGGTGGATGCCAAGGGTGGCCGCATCATGCGCGATGTGAGCCGCGAGAACCTAAAAAAGCGCATGGCCATCCTGCTGTTTGAAAAAGGCCGGGGCGAGGTGCTCACCGCGCCGGTCATCCAAGGCGAGCTGGGTAACCGGTTCCAGATTTCTGGCTCCATGAGCGTGGGCGAAGCCAACGATCTGGCGCTGCTGCTGCGTGCCGGTTCGCTGGCCGCACCGATGGAAATCATCGAAGAAAGCACCATTGGCCCCAGCCTGGGCGCAGACAACATCAACAAAGGCATTCACAGCGTGACGGCAGGCTTTGTGCTTATCGTGGTCTTTATGTGCCTGTACTACATGGTGTTTGGGATGTTCTCTAGCCTTGCATTGGGCGTGAACCTGCTGTTGCTACTGGCCGTGCTGTCCATGTTGCAGGCCACGCTCACGCTGCCTGGTATCGCTGCCATGGCGTTGGCACTGGGCATGGCTATCGACTCCAATGTGCTCATCAACGAGCGCGTGCGCGAGGAGCTGCGTACCGGGGCCGCGCCGCAGACCGCGATTCACACCGGCTATGAGCGCGCCTGGGCGACGATTTTGGACTCCAATATCACCACCCTCATCGTCGGTCTGGCCTTGCTGGCCTTTGGCTCTGGGCCGGTGCGTGGCTTTGCCGTGGTGCACTGTATCGGCATCCTCACCAGCATGTTCTCAGCCGTATTCTTTTCGCGCGGCTTGGTCAACCTCTGGTACGGACGCCAAAACAAGCTCAAGGCCGTGGCGATCGGCACGGTATGGAAGCCCAGCGGCGCAGTCGGCAAGTCAGTGGCTAAAGCGGGTTGAGGGGAGCAGGGCATGGAATTCTTCAAAATTCGCCAAGACATACCGTTCATGCGGCATGCCTTGGTGTTCAACATCATCTCGGCCACCACCTTTGTGCTCGCGGTGTTTTTCTTGTTCTCGCGCGGCCTGCACCTATCAGTCGAGTTCACCGGTGGCACCGTGATGGAGGTCAGTTACGGCCAGACGGCAGACGTGCAAGGCGTGCGTGGCATCGTAGCCGGGCTGGGCTACAGCGATGTGTTGGTGCAAAGCTTTGGTACCCCGCGTGACGTGATGATTCGCCTGCCCGCGCAAAAAGGCGTGTCCTCCGCCCAGCAGAGCGAACGTGTGATGGGCGCGCTCAAAGCCGTGGATGCACAAGTGGTGCTGCGCCGCAACGAGTTTGTTGGCCCCCAAGTAGGTGAGGAGTTGGCGCAGGATGGGCTCAAAGCCTTGGGGGTGGTGATACTGGGCGTGATGTTGTACTTGGCCGTGCGCTTCGAGTGGAAGTACGCGGTCGCCGCCATCATTGCGAACTTGCACGATGTGGTCATCATCCTCGGCTTTTTTGCCTTTTTTCAGTGGGAGTTTTCCCTCTCGGTGCTGGCGGCAGTGTTGGCGGTGCTGGGCTATTCGGTGAATGAGTCGGTGGTGATTTTTGATCGGATACGCGAGAACTTTCGCCGCTACCGCAAGATGAACACGGTGCAGGTGATCGATAACGCCATCACCTCCACCATCAGCCGCACCATCATCACCCATGGATGCACGCAGATGATGGTGCTCTCCATGCTGCTGTTTGGTGGGCCCACTTTGTTTTATTTTGCGCTGGCGCTCACCATCGGCATTCTGTTTGGCATCTACTCTTCGGTCTTCGTGGCAGCAGCCATCGCCATGTGGCTGGGCATCCGGCGCGAAGATTTGCTCAAAGCCAGTGTAAAAAAAGACGGGGATCCCAGCGACCCGAACGCTGGCGCCACGGTGTGAGCTGATTCATGGTGACTGCCAGCTCCCGCAGCCGAAGTCTGGCGCGCCAGCTTAGAGAGCGTTTCGTCAGCCTGTCGGTTCCCATGCTGCAGCCGCTGCGGGCGCTGATTGAGGCACGCCTAATGAGTCTGGCTGACGCAGCTGCCAGCAGCAGTGAAATGCAGTTGCGGCGCGACGCCTGGCTGGAGTTCAAAGAGCATGGCGAAGCGTGGCAGCTTGCCACGGCGAAGACCTGGCAGGGGGCCTTGAGTGCGGCCGCACAAAGCGCGTCTTCATCGACTTTCCAGCGCACCGATCTGGCGCTGATCTCTTACGACACGGTGGAGTACCAGGTAATAGCCTCTCGTATCGCCCTGTCCTTGCTAGACAGCCTGGGCTGGGAGTTCAGTGACTTGCGTCAGCGCTTGTTGTATTTGGACGACCAGCCCGACTTGAATTCCAACGACGTGGTGCGGCCCGAAGCCCTCATGCAGTTGATGATGAACCATTGGGAGCGGTCCGGCCTGGCACGCCAGACCTGGCTACGCGTTCACGACAGCGCGGTAGCCTATATGACGGACTACATGTTGCCGGTGTATCACGAGTGCAATCACTTTCTGATCGAGCAAGGGGTGATGCCTGAGATACAGCTACGCCCCCTGGTTAAAGGCGCCAATTCGGCGCAGAGCGATTCGGAGCTTCGCAGTACAGCAGCGGCGCACAGCGGGGTCGCCGCTGATGGCGATACCGCGCTGGCGACCGGTATGGCGTCGCGCCAAAGCCTGTCGGCGCCGACCGCAGCGGCCACGCCTGACGAGGTGCTGCAGCAGATGCGCAAGCTACTACAGACCAAGGTGGCTGGGTTTGTGGCTGCTGATGCACCGACAGAAATGTCCAAGTCGCTGAGCTTGGCCATGGAGCAGCCGCTGCCTGCGGTGTTGACCGAGTTAGAACATCAAGGGGGCGTGCCCGATGTGGCGTCGCTGGCGCGCGTCTCCCACGCATTGCGTCAGCGCAGCACGGAGCTAAAAAGCAACGCCAATAGCGACTCTGAGCGGGCGGTGATCGAAGTCGTGGCGCTGATGTTCCAAAGCATTCTGGCGGAAGACCGCCTGCCAGCGAATATCCGGGTTTGGTTTGCCCGGCTGCAAATGCCGGTGTTGCGGGTGGCGGTGGGTGAACCCAGTTTTTTTGATTCATCCGAGCATCCGGCGCGCTTGCTCATCGACCGCATGGGCGCTTGCGTGATGGGCTTTGATGCCAGCGCGATCAGCGGCGGCGCTTTAGAGGCCGAGGTGCGGCGCGTGGTGCAAGTGATCGAGCAATACCCTGAAACCGGGCAACGGGTGTTCAAGTTGGTCTATGACGAGTTTCAAAGCTTTTTATCCAAATTTCTGACCGAAAAAGGCGCGACACAGCGCCTGGTCAGCGTGGCGCAGCAAGTGGAACAAAAAGAAACCATGGTGATCCAGTTCAGCATTGAGTTGCGCAACATGCTGGACGATATGCCGGTGCGGGAGGAAATTCGCAACTACTTGTTCAAGGTTTGGGCCGAGGTGGTGGCCATTGCAGCCATGAAGAATGGGCCACAACACCCGGACACGCTGGCGCTTAAGAAATCGGCCTCTGACCTGGTCTGGGCCGCCAGCGCCAAGCCCAGCCGCGACGACCGGGCCCGCGTCATTCGCGACCTGCCTCCCCTGTTGCAGCGCATACGTCAAGGCATGAACTTGGTGGGTATGGACGCGGCAACCCAGGAGATGCACATCAAGTCCATCAGCGACACGCTGGCCGATGCCTTTATGTCCCGCACCGATGCCATTCCCCATGCCCGTATCGAGCAGCTCGCGCAGCGTCTGTCCAACCTGGAAGAATTTATTTCCGACGGCGATGTAGGCGATCTGCAACTGGATAGCGACAGCATCGAGCTCATACTGGGCATTGAAGCGACCGAGATTGAGATCGTTACCGACGCGGGCGTTGGCGGGACGCCGTCGCCCAAGGCAGTGGCCGATGCGAATCAGTTAGCCTTGGGCACCTGGCACACCCTGGATCACAACGGCAAGATTGGCACGGTGCAACTGGTTTGGCGCAGTGCGCGCAAACAGTTGAATTTGTTTGCCGCCGCCGACGGGCGCAGCTACCTGATGCAGGCGGGGCGCCTAGCCTCTTATCTGGACGCGGGCCTGCTCTCGCCGATGGAGCATGAGGCGTTGACCGCACGCGCCACGCGCGATGCCTTGTCTAAGTTGGACGCCAACCCCGAGCGCTTACTGAAATAGTGCGCCTCGTGCATGCGAGCCATGCGCTGCGGCGGCGCGCAAGCCCGCTTGCGTGTTAGCGCCGCAGTCGCTGGTACAGCGCGCCCGGCAAGCGCGCCACCTCGCCTTGCAACTCCAATGTCAGCAAAGCCGCTTGCAATGCCGAGGCACGCCAGTCTGTTCGCGCTACTAACACGTCCAGCGTCACCGGATCAAAGCCTAGCGCGTGCAATAGGCCGTCTGGTGGCCCACCCTCGGTGCCCACCGGTGCTGCCAGTGGCGCCGGGGATGCAGGCAGGGGCGCCCAACTGTCCACAATATCCTGTGCCGACTCCACCAACTGTGCGCCCTGCTGAATCAAGGCGTGGCAGCCGCGTGACTGCGGTGCATGGATGGAGCCGGGAATGGCAAACACGTCTTTACCCTGCTCGGCGGCCTGCCGCGCCGTGATGAGCGAGCCGGACTGCAACGCCGCCTCCACCACCAACGTGCCCTGGCTCAAGCCCGCAATCAGGCGGTTGCGGCGTGGAAAGTGCGCCGCCAGCGGCCCGGCACCCAGCGCAAACTCACTCAACAGCAGCCCGGCTTGCGCGATACGGTGTGCCAGCTCGTGGTGCGCGCGGGGGTAAACCCGGTCGAGGCCGGTGCCAACCACCGCCAAGGTGATACCACGACGGTCTTCGCAGGCCAAAGCGCCTTCATGGGCGGCGCCGTCAATGCCCAGCGCCAAGCCCGATACCACGCACAGCCCCGCCTGCGCCAAGTGGCGCGCAAACTGACGCGCGTTGACCAGGCCCTGAGGCGTCGGGTTGCGGCTGCCCACCACCGCAATGGCGCGCGCCGCCATGGTGCCCAAATCTCCGTTACCCATTAGGTACAGCAGCAGCGGCGGATCTGGTAACTGCAACAGCGAAGCCGGGTAATCTGCGTCCGCCAGCGTCAGCACGCGGTGTGCCTCCGAGGCTTGCAGCCACGCCATGGTGCGTTCAACCTGCGCGTCTAACTCGGGTGGTGTCTGCGTCAGCGCCAGGGCCTGGGTGTCAGAAACCACTTCCCGCAAGGTCTGCGGCCGCTGCTCAAACACCGCCTGGGGCAGACCGAAGCTGCGCAGCAACTTGTGCGCCGTTACCGGGCCAATACCCGGCACCAAACCCAGCCGCAACCAAGCGCGCAGCGCCTGCTCATCCATCGCTACTGCCTCTGTAGCCGGGCGCACGCGGGCTAGCGGGGGTTGACCAGCCGGTCGCCCACTTTCACACCCGCCGTGATTTGCAGAATAAGCGCATACGACACGCGATCAAAGGTACGAAACACCATCGCCAAGCCGTTGCGTTCATCAGGAAGTTTGATGGTTTGCTTATTCTGGCCCGCACCATCCTGTAGCCGCTCACCTACGCTGAGAATGGTCAGAATCTGGCCCACATCCATGCCGTCGCGCTCGCCCCGGTTCAGGGCAATCACCTTGTTCTGGCCAGCGGCGGAAACGGCGTCGCCATAGATGGCGGCTACCCGCGCGTCCACGGGTCTGCGCGGTGCATGGGGCACATAGCTGCGCAAGGCGCGTAGCGGTTCCACAAGCAGCCGGTCGCCCGAGCGAATTTCTTCGGTCGCGGAAACAATATCCACCGTAGCCGGCACCGTCTCAGGGGGTTGACCCGGCAAATCGCTGGCTTGGGTCGACTGCGGGCGCGCCAGCAGGGCGCGGCCAATGTATTGCGCCTCCAGGCCCAGCACCTCGCCGGTAACCGGGTCTTTGATGGGCGTGGCCTCGCGGAAGATGCGCAAGGCTTGGCCAATCGCCAAGTTGCCGCTCAGCCCCAGCGCATAGGCGCGGTCGCTCCGCGTCATCAACACCCGCCCCTCCGCGTTGCCCACGACATGCGCCGTGGCGTCCAAAGTCTGTGCGTCCACCACCAAGGGTTCGACTAAAAAGGGCTCGATTAAGTGTGGCGACAGTGTGGGAATCGCGTCCTCAGGCGGCACCGCGGAGCGAACCTTGGGAGAAAGCTTAACGGTTGGTGCCGTCTGCGCCTCGCCTTCGCCCACAGGCATACCCGCGCGCAACTGCACATTGCCGCCTTTTCGATCCAGGTACAACTGCTGGCCGGGGTAGATCAGGTTGGGGTTGCGTATGGCCGCCGTGTTCATGCCCCACAGCTCAGGCCAGCGCCAGGGGCTGCGCAAAAAAAGCCCGGCCAAGCCCCACAGCGTGTCGCCCTTTTTTACCGTGTAGCTATCGGGCGCGCCCGGCGCCAACTCGCTCACACTCAACGGGGCGCTGGGGCTGGCCGGCGTGTCAGGTGGCGTGGCAGATGCGGTGGGTGCAGTGGGCGGCGTGGGCGGGGTTTGGGCGCAGGCCAAGCCGCTCATTAAACAAGTGGCAAGGGTGAGTGGTATCAGCCCGGTCAGGGCGTCGATGCGCTTCATGGTGTGTGGTGCTAAAAAAACAAGAGCAGCGCCCGGGCGGTGGGTAGCGGGTGGCGCCAGGAAGGAACAGCCACCATTTTGCGCTCAAGCGGTCGCCGTGGGCAACGCCAAAACACAACGGGGCGCCGCAGCGTGCTGGAAAATTGGCGAAAATAGCGGTTTCACCTTCGTTCACATGGCCCTACTGCCCATTTTGGTCTATCCCGACCCCCGCTTGCATACCGTTGCCCGGCCCGTGCCTGCCGTTGATGAGCGGCTGCGCGCGCTCGTTGCCGACATGTTTGAAACCATGTACGAGGCCAAGGGCATTGGCTTGGCGGCCAGCCAAGTCGATGTGCACCAGCGCGTGATCGTCATCGACGTGTCTGAGCAACGCAACCAGCCCCTCGTACTCATCAACCCGCAGTTACTGGAGGCCAGCGCCGAGCGCGAAAAGTCCGATGAAGGCTGCCTGTCCGTACCCGGTATCTACGGCCAAGTGGAACGCGCGCAGCGTATCCGCGTGCAGGCGCTCAACGAACACGGTCAGGAGCGGCTCCTAGAGGCCGAGGGCCTGTTGGCCGTGTGCATCCAGCACGAGATGGACCACTTAATGGGGCGCGTCTTCGTCGAATACCTGTCACCGCTCAAGCGCCAACGCATCAAGACCCGCCTGCGCAAGCTCGAACGTGCGGCCCACTGAAGCGCTCAAGCCACCCATGCGCGTTCTATTTGCCGGCACGCCGGCGTTTGCGCAACTGGCCTTGCAACGCATACTGGCTGCGGGCTACCAGGTGCCGTGGGTGCTGACCCAGCCGGATCGGCCCGCCGGGCGTGGCTTGAAGTTGCACGCCTCGCCGGTTAAGCAGACCGCGCAGGCGCACGGCTTGGCGCTGCTGCAACCCCAGGGCCTGCGCCTGGATGGCCGCTACGCCGCCGAAGCGCAAACGGTGCAACAGGCGCTGGTGGCCGCACAGGCTGACGTGATGGTGGTCGCCGCCTACGGCCTCATCCTGCCCCCTTGGGCCTTGCAGGCGCCGCGCCTGGGCTGTTTGAACATCCATGCCTCCCTGCTGCCGCGCTGGCGCGGCGCCGCACCCATACAGCGCGCGTTGCAAGCCGGGGATGCGCAAACCGGCGTCACCATCATGCAAATGGACGCTGGCCTGGATACCGGCGACATGCTGCTAAGCCAGGCCCTGCCCATTGGCGAGGCCGACACCACGGGCAGCTTGCACGATAAGCTGGCCGAGCTGGGCGCCGGCCTAATCGTGCAGGCACTGGCCTTGGCGCAGGCGGGTGCTCTACAGCCGGTGCCGCAACCCAGCCAGGGCGTGAGCTATGCGCACAAGATCGGCAAGAGCGAGGCCCGCATCGACTGGCGCGGCAGCAGCGCGGCGCTGCTGCGCCAACTGCGCGCCTTCACGCCGCAGCCGGGCCTGCTGACCGAATTCGACGGGCAGCCGCTCAAGCTGTGGGCAGCCCGTGCCGCCCAGGGCACACCAGCCGCGCCACCCGGCACCGTGTTGCAGGCCCAGGGCGACACCCTGCGCATTGCCACCGCCGACGGCGCGCTAGACCTGCTGGAGCTGCAACGCCCCGGCGGGCGGCGCTTGCCCGTGCGCGACTTTCTAGCCGGGCGACAACGCGGCAGCGGGGGCCTGCCCTGATGTTTTTTTTGCGCTGTTACTGGAAGCACCCCGAGTTTCGCGTCGGCGTGGCCGACATCTTGCCCACGGTGCCGGGCATGGCCGCCTGGGGCATGATGACCGGCGTGGCCATGGTCAAGTCGGGCATGAGCGTGTTCGAGGCCTCGGCCATGACCCTGCTCGTCTATGCAGGCAGCTCGCAACTGGCCGCCATCCCGCTGATCGCTGCGGCCGCGCCCATGTCGGTGATTTTGGCCACTGGCTTGTGCGTTAACCTGCGCTTTGTCGTCTTTTCGGCGCACCTGCGCCCCTACTTTCAACACCTGCCGCGTGGGCCGCGCTGGCTTACCGGCTACTTGATTGCAGACCTGAACTACGTGACCTTTGTGCAGCGCTTCCCCGTACCCGGCGAGAGCGCTGCGCAACGCCAAGCGCAGCAAGCCTATCTGGCGGGCAATTGCGGCATCACCTGGGTGAGCTGGATGCTGGCCAGCGGCCTGGGCATCGCCTTGGCGCAGGTCATTCCCACGCGCTGGGGCCTGGGCTTTGCGGGCATTCTGGCCCTGGTGGCCGTGCTGTGTTCGCTGCTTAGTTCGCGCTTGCGCAGCGTCTCGGCGGTGGTGGCGGCAGCGGTGGCCATTCTGGCTTACGGCCTGCCTTTGCGCCTAAATATCCTGGTGGCGATTACCGCTGCCGTAGCCTGCTGCATGGCGCTGGAGCAATGGCCCGTGCCTGCCGGTAAGGAGCGCCCATGAACGGCACCGACGCCTGGACCTTGCTCACCATCCTGGGGCTGGCCGCGCTCACGGTGTTGACGCGCTGCTTCTTTTTTCTGTTCGACCAGCCCTGGACCTTGGCGCCCTGGGTGCAACGCGGCTTGGTCTATGCGCCCATGGCGGCTTTGTCTGCCGTGGTGCTGCCCGAGGTGCTGACGGTGCAGGGCCATGCCATTAGCCATTGGCAAGACGCCCGCCCCTGGGCCGCTGCCTTAGGTGTGGCCTATTACTTTTGGCGCCGTGGCGTCATGGGCACCATTGTCGTCGGCATGGCCGTCTATTTGCCGCTGCACATCGGGCTGGGCTGGTGACTGCCACAGGCCAGCGACAGCCCGCCCACTCACCGCCGCCGACCGAGCCATACCGCTGGCGCGCGCATCCACTAGCGGGCAGTGCAGGCGCAGGCGTTGAGGCAGGGGAACCCAGGCAGGCTCGCTAAAATGCTGGGTTTTTCGACTCACCCGCTTGCAAGGTAGGCCCGCATGAAATTGCTGCGTTTTTCAGACCTGTGCGCGCAGGGCCGGGTGGCGGCTCAGCGTGTGTTGATTCGTGCCGATTTGAACGTGCCGCAAGACGAGCAGGGCCGCATCACCGACGACACCCGCATTCGGGCCTCCTTGCCTTGCATACAAATGGGCTTGGAAGCCGGTGCGGCGGTCATGGTGACCTCGCACCTGGGGCGGCCCACCGAGGGTGTGTTCCGGCCCCAAGACTCGCTGGCGCCAGTGGCGCAACGCATGGCCGAATTGTTGGGCCGCGCCGTGCCCCTGCACGCGCAGTGGGTGGATGGCGTGCCTATCGCGCCCGGGCAACTGGTGCTACTAGAGAACTGCCGCCTCAACCCGGGCGAGAAGAAAAACCAGGCCGCGCTGGCGCAAAAAATGGCCGCGCTGTGCGACATCTTTGTGCACGACGCCTTTGGCACCGCGCACCGTGCCGAGGCCAGTACCTACGGCGTGGCCGAATACGCAGCCATCGCTTGCGCAGGGCCGCTGCTGGCCGCTGAGTGGGACGCGCTCACCCGCGCCTTGAGCCAACCGCGCCGCCCGCTGGTGGCCATCGTGGCGGGCTCCAAAGTCTCCACCAAGCTCACGATTCTGCAATCGCTGGCTGACAAGGTGGATCAGCTCATTGTGGGCGGTGGCATTGCCAACACTTTCATGGCGGCAGCGGGCTTGAACATTGGCCGCTCGCTGGCCGAGGCCGATCTGCTGCCCCAGGCGCGCGCCGTGATGGACGCCATGCGTGCGCGCGGCGCCACGGTGCCCATTCCGGTGGATGTGGTGGTGGCCAAGCGCTTAGCCACCGATGCACCGGCCACCGTCAAACCGGCAGATGCGGTGGCCGACGACGAGCTCATTCTGGACATTGGCCCGCAAACCGCGCAGGCGCTGGCGCAACAATTGATGGCGGCGGGCACCATCGTTTGGAACGGCCCGGTGGGCGTGTTCGAGATAGACGCCTTCTCCCACGGCACGCGCCGCATTGCCCAGGCCATTGCGGCCAGCCCGGCGTTTTCCATCGCGGGAGGCGGCGACACCGTGGCCGCCATCATCAAATACGGCATTCAAGACCAGGTGGACTACATCTCAACCGGCGGCGGCGCTTTTCTGGAGGTGCTGGAGGGCAAAACCCT